>Ga0097691_1000131_pt1 | contig 67127 bp, 72 predicted proteins | sample NGESurdeep072012_8_FD_72858 | JGI IMG/M metagenome (GOLD analysis project Ga0097691, IMG submission 72858) | Arctic peat soil microbial communities from Barrow, Alaska - NGEE Surface sample 210-1 deep-072012 | ecosystem: Environmental > Terrestrial > Soil > Wetlands > Peat ...
TGTGAACACCGGTCGAGATCAGCAGCGCGCGCCGGTCGAAAACGGCAGCACTGTTGGTCAGAATCTACGTTGAGGTTGGGTCTCCGTCCAGGGTTTGACCGGGCTGCTTGATGGTGGCCCGACGGGTCCGGGTCTGGGCGTCTTTGAGCCGGTAGCTCTCGCCCTTGGTTTCGATGATCTTGCAACGGTGGGTGAGCCGGTCGAGGGTGGCCCCGGTCAGCCGTTCTGATCCGAGAACCTCGGTCCAGGACTCGAACGGCAGGTTGGTGGTCACGATCAGGCTGGTGCGCTCGTAGGCGGTGGAGATCACGTCGAAGAGCAGCTCGGCGCCGACCTTGGAGGCGGGCACGTAGCCGAGTTCGTCGAGCACCAGCAGGTCGAGCTTGGCCAGCGCGGTCTTGAGCCGCAGGAAGTTCCGCTCGTCTCTGGCCTCAATGAGGCTGGTGATCAGTTCGGTGGTCCGGAAGAACCGGACCCGGTAGCCCTTGGCACACGCCTGGGCGGCCAGAGCCGTCGCCAGGTGGGACTTGCCGGTCCCGGGGTTCCCGACGAGCAGCAGGTTCTCTCTGCTGTCGATGTACTCGCACCGCATCAGCTCGGCGACGAGGACCTTGTTGACCGACGGCCGGGCGGCGAAGTCGAAGGTGTCCATCGTCTTGATGGTCGGGAAGCGGGCGGCCTTGAGCCGACGTTCGGCGGCACGCTTCTCCCGGTCCAGTAGCTCGAGCTCGGTGAGCTGCAGCAGGTAGGCGAGGTGGTCGGTGTTGTCCGCCGCTGCCCGGACGGCCACCTTCTCGCACTCGGCCCCGATAGTGGGCAGGCGCAAGTGCTTCAGGTGGTGGCGCAACAGCACCAGGGACGTGGTTTCGGTCTGCTTCACGATGCGGCTCCTTGGCTGGTGAGGGCTTCGTTGGTGAGCGTTGCGTAGGCGGACAGGTCGGGTGGGTCGATGACGACGGACTTCAGGTGCGGGTGGCCGTCCAGGCTGAAGAGCCCGACGGGACGCTCGGCGTGGTGGAACAGGATCAGAGCGATGGCGTCGGATCCCGTCGCCCCGATAGCGAGGGCCTCCTCGACGGCCCGGGAGAGAGACGGCACCGTGGAGTTCTCCAACAGACGCAGCACCTTGATGTACTCCCGGGTGCCACGGTGTCCGAGGTCGGCCTCCAGGCGTCGCCGCAGGATGGCGAAGCAGTCGGGCAGCTTCCAGGACTCGAGTGGCCGGGCGAAGTCGATGGCCCCGGGCTTGCGCTCCAAGAGGGCCAGGTAGTGGAGGGGGTCATAGGTGGTCTGCTCCCGCTCCCAGCACCGGGGGTGTCGGGCCACCACGGTCGTCCCCGACGTAATGGTCACCTCCTCGATGCCGCCGGTAACGGTCACCTCGTGGTGGGCATAGGCGGTCGGCACCGAGTAGTCGTTGCGGTCGAAGCGCACCAGGGATAGCGAGTTGGCGTGCCCCTGGGCGACCCGCCGGGGTTCGAACGCTTCAGCCGGTAGCACCAGCATGGCGGCGCGGTCGTCGACCAGGCGCTCGGCCTTGGTCCCGACCTTCCCCCGGACCCGGCGGAAGAGGTCGGCGTAGCAACAGGCGGCCAGGTACTCGTTCATCGCCGCCCAGGAGGGAAACGACGGCACCGGGACCAGCAGGTTCCGCCGGGAATAGCCGACGTGGTTCTCGACGTGGCCCTTCTCGTTGCCCCGCCCCACCCGGCAGAAGTGATGGGCGAAGAGATGGTGGCTCTCCAGGGCGAGGAACGCCCTGGTCAGGATCCGGTCCCGGCCCATCACCTTGCTCACGGCGATGGTGGTGTTGTCGTAGGAGATGCGGGTGGGCACCCCACCGAAGAACTCGAAGCCGGATACGTGACCGGCCTGGAAGGTCTCGGTGCACTCCCTCGGGTAGGCAGAAAGGAAGTAGGTATCCGAATAGGGCAGCGTGATCACAGCAAGGGCGGCCTTGCGGGTCACACCGGCGATGACGACCGTTGCCTCGCCGAAGTCGAACTGGGCGTGTCCGGGTGGATGGGAGAGCGGGACGAAGGCCTCCTTCGAGTAGCGCCTGGCCTGGGCGACGGCCTCTCGGACCTGGGTGATCCCACCGGTGTAGCCGTACTCGTCACGGAGGCGCTCGAAGATGCGCCGTCCCGTGTGGCGTTGCTTGACCGGAGCCTGCTGGTCGGCGGTCAGGATCTCGTCGATGACGGGAAGGAACTCACCCAGCTTGGGCTTCTGGCGAGGTCCACCCACCTGGTGGTCAGGGGGCTCAGAATTGACCAGGATCTTGGCAAGCACCTGGTGGCCGATCCCGTACTCCCGGAGGATTGAGCGTTTCGACGCCCCCTCCACCAGAACCTTCCTGCGGATCTCCGTCCACATGTCCATATCGGTATGCACCTTCCTCCCCGTCTGCTCTTCCAGCTCAGGGGCCGAAGCCTGTGAGCGAGGTTGAGCGGATCTGGGGATGCTCAGGTGCTGCCGTTTTCGACCGGTGTTCCTAGCTCAGGGGTGCTGCCGTTTCCGACCGGTGTTTACATGCTCATCGCCTGACGGATGCGGTGGAGCATGTGCCAGGCCGTCTTGCAGGTCACGCCGTAGCGACGTTCGACCTCGCGGGCCTTGATCCCGTTCTTCGATGCACACATGTCGAACATGACCAGGACCCACGTGCGGACCGGGATCTTCGTGGCGTGCATGATCGTGCCAGTCAGGACCGAGAACTGCTTCTTGCACGGACGGCACTTCCACACCCGGCGCTCGCTCATGCCGCCCGCGGCAGTCTTGCGGCTGGTGCCATTCGTCGGGACGATCAGGTACACGTCGATCCCCTCACAGTGGGCGCACCGGGGTCCATCGGCCCACCGCAGTTCTTCCATGTAGATGTAGGCGTCAGCCTCGGTGACGATCTTCTGGCTGAGGCTTGCAACGGTCACTCGTGCGGTCGTGCTCAAGTACCCATTGTCGCAGGAGGGTGTAACAGTCAAATCAGGTCTGACCAGGGAGAAGGGTGGTCTGAGTGATGATTATTCGTCTGATCCGGTGGATATTCACAAACGTCATCGGGGTCACTACGGTGAGTGGTGAGAATCGCGCAGATGACAGGACTCCACTTGCCGATTCGGCGGCCGTCCTCTGGGAAGAGGCACGTCGTCAAGTCAGTTCACAGGTGGACGAGGTCGACGTTCTACGCAACCGATCCGTCGCGATCCTTTCCATTGCGTCTCTCGTGGCCGGTCTTTTCGGGGGTCGGATCGTCACCACACATCACCATCCGGCCTATGTGACCGCGGCGATTGCAGGCGCGCTCGTCTGCTTTGGGCTGAGCGTCATCGCGATCATTGTTGTTCTGGCCCCCAGAAAGAAGAAGTGGAAGTTCTCCGAGAATCTCAGTAGCTACTTCGACGACCTCAATCGTGGGGACCTAAGACCGCTAGACGTGACCGGAATGCTTGCCCAACACTCGGAAGTGTCCAGACAGGCAAACCAAACGGTGTTGGACGGCATCTACCCGTGGTTCACCGTCGCATGTGTGCTCGTCGGTATACAGGTCGTCGCGTGGGGAGTTGCGATCCTGTGACATGGGCTACTGACTCTTGCGGGTCCCAGTGTTGGGGCTGGGAGGCCGCGGCTTCGGCGGCTCTTCCTTGCGGAAGGGTTCCTTGCGAGCAGGCTTCGGGGGCAGAGGCTTCGGTGCCGGCTGCGGCCTTGGTGCTGGCTGAGCCGGTTTCTTGTCTGGTGGCACAATTCCCCTTTCACCATGCCGCCCCGCCTGGGCGACTCCGAGAGGCTACGCCCGTAGCGCCGCCCCCGCTCGGGAGAGTTATCCACAAGACCCGTCAAGGCTCCGGTTTTTTTGCGGTGACACCGCCGAAACTTCGATTGTCGTGCGCCTTAGGGTCGGCTCGACCAATGGCGTTTTCAGCTACGCCTTGGCCTGGGCCGAGATGGCCAGGCAAATCAAGGCTGCCACGACCGTCACTGCCAGAATGGCAGCGAATGCGGCGGCACCGCCTGCAGCTACAACGAGCTCATTGAACTCCATTTTCGAACACCTCCTTCCCTATTGCTCTTCGATGGTTGAGGCGACCATCGCCAGCGCTGCCAAGGCCACGGTCGAAACTTCGACAGTCTTGGACAGCCGTTGGTGGCGAACCTCTGGAAGCTGTCCAATGATCCGATAGACGTTGACCCGACTGGTTCCGAGAAGACGGGCAGCCTTTGCAGCCCCGTGCTGGTTGTAGAGCTCCAGTGCTGCCCTCGCCCGAGTCTCAGCTGCCTTCTCCATGAGACTCCGGCCATCTTCGATCACAGCCAGGGCCCGTTGAGCTCTCTCGGCCGGGTCCAGGATGGCATTCAGCGACTGCAATTCGTCACTCACGGAGCCGATTATAGGGTAGGGTGACATACTAGATCAACCACCGCCTGGCTTGCCGAAGACAGCGTCAAGTACTCATAACGCCAACCAGCGGATCGGAGAGATCGTGTCCCGACCAGTCAACGCCTGGATTTTGTACTGGGAACAATTCCCTGGACAGTCAATGCCCAGTACATTCGACGGCGAAGTCGTTGCCGTCCTTCCTGGCAACTGTGCAGCATCACGAGTCGAGGAGATCACCTACCGGCTCTGGGCAGAGCGCCGTCTCGAACCCTCGGAGATGCTTGAGTTCCGTCGTTCCAGTCACTCGCCCTACACGGTCAAGACCTTGCTGCACATCCATGGCATTCGAGTCTCCGACGCTGGATTCATCGTGGGTCATAATCCGGTCCTCATTGCCCGGAGAGCTGAGCGTGTCCGGCGATACGGAGCAAGCGGAATCCAGTGGGAAGAGGTCGCACCGAAGCACCTGGCCGCCATTTGCAGCTCCCAGGGAGTAGCCGATTGTGCCCTCGTAGGGAAGGAACCTCACCGCCAGATCAAGACATGGGAATCACGTGGCTCCAACTAGCCACTTCCAGGCAGAAGACTGGCACAATCCCCGGCCATGTCACCAGCTCCAATGGGTGCGGTTTGACTTTAGCCTGCCCCGGTTGAGGCGCGTCCGATTGAGGTCACTGCTTTGCCCCAGAGCGTTCGAGCGCTGAGCGTAGCCCTCGGGAATAGGGCACGCCTCAACTGTTTGAGATGCGACTGGCGTAATGTCGCCAGGGAGCAAGGCTTGGCGCCCATGCCGAGACGGCAAGTCGTGATTTCGAGCGGCAACGCCAGTGAGAAATGGAACGTTCATGACCACCGTTGGTGAGCAGATCCAGAGCGCGGATGAGGCGATCTGCGGAAATATCGATTCGCTGACCGACCAGCGAGATTTGCTTTCTCAAAACGTCCTCGCTCAGCTCCGGAACCTGGTCGAGGGGACTGCGGTGCGTCTTGATACAGGTCGGTCGGACGCAGAGTTCAACTATGACGCGATCGGATCCGGACTCGCCTTCGTCAAGTCGAAGGCCAGCTTCAACTTCCTTGGTAGGTTCCACAGGCTCCTCCGGTCGAGCAGCTCGCACTACACCCTGGATGGCGACACCTCTGAGCGATTGATGCTCAAGTACTACGAGTATCTTCACCGCATCCGTAGCGTTCTCAAGGGCAGTTGCGAGATTGGGGTGCTCGCAAACCTCGAGTCGTTTCCGATCGATCTCGATCCGTCGCTTAGGGAATACCACGAAAAGATCGCCACGAGGATCGAGTCAGTTCGATCGACTCCGAGCAGTGATCATGGGCGCGATCGTTACTACGTACACAAGGCGCGACCATTTTTCGTCGGAGGGCGCATTTACTACGAGGTCACCTTCTACCGAGCTGTCAACAAGGTAAGCAAGTTCGACCGCATCATCGCCTTCACGGACATCGACATGACCGACAAGTACGCGGCGATGCTGACGCTGCAGGTCGACTCGATCGAAGTGTTCGGTCAGATCATGCCAATCACGATCATTCGCACCTGGGAGGTGTCGATCCGCCCGTGCGAGTTCAACAACTTCGCGCGTCTCCTAGGCATCGCCATCAAGGTTCGGACCAACGCGCCCGAATACCGCTACCTGATGCAAGAGCTGACATCGGGTTCCGGCAGCCTGCTTGAGGTGATCGACCTGCCCGATGAAAAGTATGAGGCGGCGAGGGCAGAGGGAACCGCTGGCGTCAGCAAGCCACAAGTCTTTCCGGCACTGGATGAAGCGCGCCGCCTTGTGCAAACTGCCGCTCCGGGACACAACGTCATTCGCTATCTGATGCTGCGAATGCATAACCAGTTCTTGAAGCCCCAATACTCACGGGAGAGCTGCAGACTTCTCTCCGACCTGAACCTGAAGTGGGGATGCATTCCGTTCGACACGATGCCATTCTGCACATCGCCGATCCGCCACAACCCACGGTACTGGGACCTCATTGAGAGCCTTGACACGACCGGACGAAACCACGAGCTGCTGGCTCGACGGGTCAAGAACAACGTGGAACGCCATGGACTCCTCTATACGCCGGTTGCCGATGTGGATGCGATCGGCGATGTGAGCGAGCTGATCACCACGTATAACCGAAAGCTCTACTATAGGCACGCGCCGCGGCGTCGGCTCGCACTGGACAAGGGTCATGTCTTCATCAGTGAGTATGAGGACGATACCGTCGCCATCGTCGAGAGGCTCCAGGATTTCGCGTCATCTGGAATCGGCGGCTACACCGAAGCCATTGAGCGCTGGCTCGATGACACTCCTTGGGCAGTGGACGACGAGGTCAAGGAGGACGCCCTGAAACGGCTCTTCAGCCATTCTCGTGTCGCGCTTATCTGCGGCGCCGCCGGTACGGGTAAGTCGACGATGGTCGATCACATAGCTAGCTACTTCAACGACAAGTCGAAGCTGTTCCTCGCCCATACCCACCCGGCAATCGACAATCTCAGACGCAAGGTCACTGCGCAGAACTCAACGTTCCGGACGATCGGCAGCCAAATCTACCGGAGGGTCCCGGAACCGAAATACGACGTACTTGTTATCGATGAGTGCAGCACGGTCAGCAACGCCCAGATGATTGAGGTGCTCTCCAGGACCTCGTTCGACCTGCTCGTGCTAGTTGGTGACGTCTACCAAATCGAGTCAATTCAGTTCGGGAACTGGTTTGAGGTCATTCCATCCTTCATTCCAAACACGTCCTCGTTCGAACTGACCACGCCATTCCGAACCAAGAGCAAGGCCCTTCTCGCCTTCTGGGAAAAGGTCCGCGGCATCAGCGACGACATCGCTGAGGTCATCGCCCGTAACGGCTATTCGACCGTGCTCGACGAATCGTTGTTCGAAGCGCAAAGCGAGGATGAAATCATCCTGTGCTTGAACTACGACGGTCTCTACGGCATCAACAACATCAATCGGTTCCTCCAGAGCAGCAACCCAGGAGCGGCGACCAATTGGCGCGTCTCCGCGTACAAGGTGGGCGATCCGATCCTGTTCTTCGAGACCGAGCGGTTCGGGCCGGTGATCTACAACAATCTGAAGGGTCGGATCGTCGGCATCGAAAGCTTCGTTGACCGCATCCAATTTGATGTCGAGCTTGACCGTGCGATCAGCGAGTTCGACGTCGACGGCGACGAACTCGAATGGATGGGGGACGCGACTGTCCGCTTTAGCGTCTATGACTACGAAACCAGCGACGAAGACGACGACTCACTCAATACCTCAGTGCCGTTCCAGGTGGCCTACGCCGTTTCCATCCATAAGGCCCAAGGCCTCGAGTACGACTCCGTCAAGATCGTCATCACCGACGCAAACGAGGACGACATCTCACACAGCATCTTCTACACAGCAGTCACTCGAGCACGTGAGCAACTGCGAATCTTCTGGACGCCAGAGACCCAGGAGGCGGTCTTGAAGCGGCTCCACCGGGACGACAACCCAAGGGACATCGCACTGCTGTCCAGTCGTCGGGGTCTCATGCCGGTCGATTCACTCTGACGCGCGCCACCCGCCACTCGACGCGACGGATGGGCACTTCGTCTACGCAGCCACATTCGGGCCGTCTCCTGGGCAGTCAAGGCGGCACTTCGAACCCGAGGGGGGGTCTATCCCCAGGAGATCCCGGTCGGGTGAATATCGATCTCGGCCGAGCAAAGGAGTGTTCGTGCCTCCACTCCCCTTTCTTGAGCGCCAGAATCTTTGCGAATAAGTCGAGTCCGGCGGATTTTCTGTCGAATCTCCAGCAGTGCGCAATTTGGGCGCACCTTGATCACAGGGGAAGGTTTGATGGAGCTTCAACTGGCGCAACAGCGCTTTATCCGGTGGCTTGGAACCGCGAGGGATCTATCCGGCAATACCATTCGCGCCTACTCAAGCGACACTGCGGTGTTCTGCCAACAGGTTGGCCATGAAGCAAAGGTCGCCGATTTCACAGCAGAGCTCATTGTGGACTTTGTCGAAGCGCAGCGCGCGGCAGGAATTTCGGCGGCTTCGTTGCGCCGTCGCATGTCTGTCCTACGAATTTTCTCCAGGTGGTTGGTCTCGAATCGACTACTTGAATTCGATCCATGGTCTCAAGTCTCACTGGAAGTTCGAAAGCCCAAACAACTTCCGCGGGCAGTACCAGCAGGAGATCTCGACCTTCTTCTTCGCTCGCTCACCAGCTCAGCGGGATTGTCGAGCGACTCGAGCCAGGATGGTCACGGTGTCTTTGAGCGCCCTCACGAAGTCACAACTTTGATAGCTGTGGCCCTCATGCTTGCAACGGGGCTGAGAGTAGGCGAACTCGTCAGCATCCGCTGCTTCGATCTAGATCCCATCGACTGCACTATCCGAGTCTCCGGGAAAGGGTCCCGCGAAAGAATTGTGTTCCTTCCAGACCATTGGACCCTCCGCCTTCTAACGGCATATTTCGCAATGCGTGTTCACCTCGGAATACAACACGACCATCTGCTCTTCAATCGCCGCGGGGATCCAATGTCGGCCAGCGCCATGCGCACCCGTCTCGTAAATGCAGCGAAGGCGGCTGGCCTCCAGAGGAGGGTGACACCACACATGCTCCGGCACTCAGCGGCGACACAGCTCATCGAGTCGGGCGTCGATATCCGGTACGTCCAGCGCTTACTTGGGCATGCGAGTCTCTCGACGACCGAGATATACACACACGTCACCGACCAAGCCCTCCGCCGCGTAATAGATGAGGCCAATGTCCTCGACAGGTGTCTAACCCGCGATAACTAGGGATTATCAGCGCGTGTTGAGCCGGCAGGATATCGGAGCGTCCGAAATCGCGCTGGCCCACGAATTGGCCACGAGGGCAACGCGGAGGGCCCCCAACTTCCTTGAAGGTGTGCCGGATTTGCGGTATTGCCGGTCGCAGCGCCCCGACTCCGACGCAACCAGCGGAATGGACGACTGACTTAGTCGTGGCTGGAGAAACCTTGGAGGAGCGTCAAGTTTGGCAAGCGCTCACCTCCGATTTCGAGTTGCCGGCATCGTCCTCACTTCCTGTACGCGTTTACCCTGGCTCGCCTCAATCCACTCGATCGTTTCGTTTCCAAGTGTTCGAGGTGCTCATGGCGACCATCTTCTCCCGAATCCGACCGGAGTACGAATGGTTCGTGTCTCCCAACCGACCGGACGGGGGTCTCGATTTCATCGGAATTCAGCAATTCTTGCAAGATGCGACCCTGGATATCTCAGCCGCTGTCACGGTCGGGGGTCAGTGCAAGAAACGCACACGAGTCGGCACTGTTGTTGATGAGATAGCCGGAAGCCTCACCAACATGAACGACAGCGTTGATCCGACATTTTTTGTCGTCGCCTTCTCAGCTCGTGTCAGCAAGACCCGAGTTGTTGAGGCGCAGCGGAAGATCGAGCGGGCATTTCGCAGGCACTGTCACATCCTCGACAGGGAGCAGATCGAGGGGCTCGTATGCGAACACTCCGGCGCACTTGCAGAGGTTCTGACTTTCGTTGATCCTCACGATGCGGACTTGATCGCAACCTATTTTGCATCTCGCCGAAATCTTGCAGTTCCCCTTCGCCCAGTTATTAGGCCGATGGAAAGAGTCCTAGCCGGCGTTCCATTCTCGATAGCAGTCTCCGTTCCGGGTCTGGTAAGCACCGACCGTCAAGTGCGCTTGAGATGGCGTCCAAGCCAAGGAACCGACGACGTAGCACCCGTCACCGTTATCGGGCCGTTGGGTGTAGAAGGTCCCGAAGGATCTCTTGTAGGTGCGAATGTCGGCACAGACGATCTCTTGAACCGAAGCGTCGACCTCGAGTTCGTCACGCACGCAGTGGGAGAGGTCGATCTGGGGGATGTCTACCTTGGATTCGATCGGGTCTGGGACGGATCGGAGGTGGCGGCTTCCCTCGGGACGGTGCAAGTTATCGAAAACATTCGACCCCGATTTTTTGAACGGCCGTTTCGGTCCTCTCTCGTGCGCCTGGAGCAGGAGTACGACCGCGTTCTTGCCGGGGCGATTGCTTCGGTCGGTGTTGTGGGGGTGGGTGGCACGGGCAAGAGCAGGCTTTGTCAAGAGTTCGCTCTTGAGAGGCGCCGGCGTGGCGCAACAGTCGTTGCGGCCAATCAAAGCAAGACCCTTGACGATCCCAACAGAGTCTTGTCGGCCCTGTTCCTGGCCCTAACGCCAGCTGACATCGAGGGGCTTGATCCCGCCAACCGAGTTGTCCAAGCGGTTGAGCGATTTGATCGTCACCTGGCCGCAAACGCTTCGCCGGCAATTCGGTCCATCTTTGGTTCCGGATCGTCGTCTACCGACGCAATCTCCAACCAGGCGCTAATCTCATCCCTCCTCCTTCTCATTACCATCAGGAGAATGCGGGCGCCCCTCATAATCCATCTACAGGACCTTCATTGGTGTACACCAGATATTCTGGGTGTCATTGGACGGCTGATCTCCCAGCTCACCGCACTCCCGACCTCTTCGGATGTCCTCGGAACGACGGATCGATACGGCGTATTGGTTCTCCTCGAAGGCCGGGTCGGAGAGCTCCAAAATAGCGGTGGCGATGAATGGACATCTGCCCCCTTCGAATCGTTTCTCCGGGGAATCGAGGGTCCAAGGATCGATTGTCGCGGATTCGGCCCCCCGGACGGTCTTGACTTTGTGAACCTTCTCTTCGAAGACCGGCACAGCGCCAGACGACTCGTTCTGCCTGAGCTTCTGGACCTTCAGCGTGAGCTGATCGAAGAGATCCACAGGTCTGCAGGTGGCAACCCCTTTCATTCGCTCCAACAGGTGCAACTCCTGAAGGAGCAAGGTGTGATTGGCCAGAACCAATCGACAGGGCTGATGTTCATTGTTCGGCCGCTCGGCGAGGGACCGTACCTTCCCGAGGCGGTGTTCGAGTCGATACGGCTGCGTTGGGAGTACCTGAGGGGGCGAAGGCCGCAAGTGGCGATCCTTCTTTGGGCAGCCTCTCTACTCGAGGACCGGCTATCGGGCGGGTTGTTCCGTACCTTGAGAGACCGGCTGGCTCCGGGGATCTCGTTGGCCGAGATAGACGCGGCTGACATGGTATGGACTGGCAACTCGCTCCAGGACGACACAGTCTTCCGGCATGAGAATTACTTCCACGCCTTACGAAGGCTCGACGTGCTTCCCGAAGAGCGAGAGTTGGTCGTCCAAGCATATGTCGCCTGGTTCGCCTCCCAAAGCAAACTCGGACCGTCTGCGCGATTCCGATGGGCTCAGACAGAGCTGGCTGGTGTCCGGCCTGACATGCCATTCGTACGACGCTTGCTCAGAACCGCAAGTGGAGGTGCCGAACGCGGCGGCGATCTTCAGCTCGCTCGTCGGATCGCAGCCATGTCGCTCGACCTGGAATGGACCAGGGACGAGCTGTCGCCGTTGCCGATGGGGGAATTTCTTAGGTATGTCGATCGAGAGGTTCAGTTGGTTCGAGGGCTCTTGGGGTCCGATCGTCCCGAGGCGCGTCGCCGGCTAGAGGCATTCAGGACTCGGATTAGAGGGAGACTGAGAAAGTCGGGAGGCATGCGAGGTTGGACCCGACTGGGGCTTCATCGACGCGAGCTAGTTGCCGACATGCTTTACTCTGAGCTCCTGTTTAACGAGGGAGAGCCTGACAGAGCTGCAGCCGTTGCCGCTGACGTTGTCCGAGATGTCGTCGCTCTACGCCCAGACGAGGCGGAGTCCGAGGCCGAGGCCGAGGAATGGGACGCTCTGCAGATGGAAGGGCACTACGCCCTTGCAGTCGCTCTTGCCCTTTCAGGTGAGATTGAGAAAGCCCTCCAGTCCTCCAGGGAAGCCGTAGATATCGCGAAGCCCTATCGCAGCACCCTTGCAAGCACCGTCAGGAGCACTCACGCCAACATCCTGCTTGCGGAAGACCCCCAGGAGTCGGAGAAACTGTTGAGGGATTGCCTGCTGGAGATGGCTGCCAGATCTGCTCCTCAGGAGGAGAGGGATCTTGTTGAAGTCGATCTCGCCATGGCTCTGGTCGTCCAGGCGTACCAAGACGACGATGAAGACACGTCTAATCGCCTGGCGGACGCTCACCACAAACTCCTGCGAGTCTTTTCCGGTGCGCACAGACTGGGGCATCTCGCCGATGCGGCGGCCGCGGCGCTCATGTTGGGAATCATAAGTGCCGTTCGCGAGGACGGCGACGAAGCAATGTGGTTCGCTCAAGCCATCGGATCCTCGACCCGAGCCGGGCAAGCTGAGACTCTATGGCGCGCCCAGATCAACCTGGCGACTTCATTGTATCGGCGGGAAGGACTATTGAACCCTGCCGTCGTCGACCATGCTCGTTCAGCATTGAACCTCATGGAAGAATCGCTTTCCTCCTACACGCACCCCGATTTGTCAGCCCGTATTCGCCTGCTCTGGGTTCCCATGGCGCAGGCGATTCGGCTGCTGATACTCGGAGGTGACGGCTTGGGCCGGAGGGCTCTGGAGCGGTATCCAGCACTCCGGGGCTGCTTCGAGGATCCCGATCGGGGCGACCTTTCTACGGACCGCGGCGGGATCAGCAGTCACGAATGGATACGCGTTGGTGAGTACGACTACGTGATTTTTTGACAGGGCTCACCAATCGTCACGGGACGAAGTTGTGAAGCGCTGAGACGATGTGTTCCACGTCCGAAGTCCTCAGTCCCTGGTGGAGCGGAAGGAGCAGGGTTGAACTAGAGGCGAGATTTGCACCCGAGAGCTGTCGGTCATCATGGAACATCTCTGTTCGGTGAAGTGGCCAATAGCGAAAGCTCGTGTAAATCCCCTGGTCGAGAAGATATCGAGCGAGACGATCCCGAACTGTGCCTTCGGTCTGTACCCAATAGAAGGTACGGGAAGATGCTGACGCTTGCGGCGACGGGGTCATCATCCAATCGAGACTGGCTAGTGCCACGTCATACGTTTGAGCAATTTCCTTCCGACGGAGTAGAAATGAAGGAAGCCGACGCAGCTGTGCGGAGCCGATCGCTGCCGATATGTCATTCATGATCGCACGGCGACCATGGACTTCGGGATCCACCTGCCACCAGTTATGTGACTGTGCTCGGCGCTGAAAACCAGACGCCCGGACACCCATGGTGACCCCGAGGCGGATCCGCTCGCTGATCGCTGGATGTCGGCTCCAGACCATTCCGCCGTCACCGGTTGTGATGATCTTCATGGCGTCAAAAGACCACACCCCAACATCCCCGAGCATTCCGCAAGCACTTTCTCCGACGAAGGATCCCAGAGAACAGGCTGCATCCTCAACTAGCGGGATGCCCGCTTGCCGAGCGAATCGGGCGATCTCGCTGGCTTCGCCAGGCGCCCCGCCAAAGTGCAGGATAACGATGCATCGTGTACGGCTTGTGACCGCAGCAGCCACATGATCGACGGTCGGGTTCAGAGTGCGAGGGTTCACGTCACAGAGGACAACTTCGGCGCCCACACTCCGAACTGCCTGTGCGGTTCCAACAAAGCTAATGCTCGGCATCACGACCTGGTCGCCGGTCCCCAAGCCCAGGGCATACATCGTCTGGAATAGTCCCTCAGTACAAGAGGAGAGGGGTTGTAGCTCCTTCGAACCACACCCTAGATATTGAGCCAAGTTGGCACGAAACTCTTCGACACGCCGGCCTTCTCCCAACCAGTTCGAGTCAAATACCTCCCTGATGGCTTCGAGTTCTTCGGTACCAACACTCGGCTGGAACAGATTGATCATGAGAGAGCCGAAATCTCCGAAACTCGAAGTACTACTCCGGTGAGATCGACAACGAGTTCGTCGACAACGACTTCTCGTCGATGCTCGAACCACAGGCGGTTCTCCAGCACTTGACTGTATTGATCGACGAGGTAGATGAAGGGGACTGGTTCGATTGCCATAAAGTGCGGCAGGAGGAGCGGGAGCCTGAGGTTCATCTCAGGGTTGTTCGTCTGTCGTACGGACCTAGCGCGTTGGTGGATTCCTGGCCAGCGCTCGGTGAGACGGTCGAGCACGATGTCGTGATCTGCTCCGCGAGAGAGGTCGAGAATGTGAAATGGAACGTCCAGCAGTTCAGGACACTCGTTAAGCACGTGGTCTAGGGCTTCATCGACGAACCTTCCAAGGTCAACCTCGTAACTTGCCCCCCAACGAGACCAGAACAGAGCCTCTGACGATGCCTCCTGCACGAAGCGCGATGGGCCGGACTGACTGACCCAATGGAATGCGACAGAGTCTGAGGAAACAAAGTTCCGAAATCCCAGGCGCCGAGCGAGCAGGCAATGGTCGATGTCCTCATTGTGGTTGAAGTAGCGCTCTTCCAGGGGTCCGAGGGCTTGGAGCACTCGACGCGTCATCGCGACGGTGGCTCCCGTAGTGATCTGGACCTCCCTCGACTTGTTAGCGAGGCGATGGTCGGCAGGCAGCTGAAAATAGATATGGGGTTTGGAGTAGTGGCCAAATGCCATGCCCACGTGTTGCACTAGGCCCGTGGTGGGGTAAACCAGTTTGGAGCCCACGACTCCCGCATCACGTTCTTCACTCAGGAGATCCACCATGGCACTTATGCAATTGGACTCCAAGACAAGATCGGTGTTCAGTTGGACGATGAAGTCTCCGGTCGCTTCCACAAATCCCCGATTGACGGCGACCGAATAGCCAAGATTGGTCTCGTTTCTTAATCGGATGACCGATTCGGCCCTGGGAAATTCGGGGACCAGGTCAAAAACAGACTCGATCGAAGCGTCATCGATGAGGATGACTTGAGACCGTTCGGGCAGTGCAGTCTGGAGCGACTGGAAAAACGCGGGTAAGTGGGCTGAACCATTGAAGATTGGCACTATCACGCTGACCCGTGGCACCGCTGATAATCCCTAGTTATCCGAGCCGGTCAAGTCCATTGGGCAACGTTAGCCTCCAGACATTCCTGAGGTCACTGCGCTTGCGGTGAACTAGCAACTCTCTCGGAGGGAAATGAGAGTGCTTCAATGCCAATGGACCTTGCGTTCCAGGCGAATGCAACGGTTTCGATCGTCCGTCCGGAAATCTTGCAAGGAGAGTGCTTGCAAGATATTGCACTTGCTTGCTATAGTATCTACCATGCATGTCAGCAGTGTCAACATCGCTAAAGGTGGTGAACATCGAGGTCGACAGTGACCAGCATGGAGAGTCGGCCGATTGGTCAGGCAAATGACCAACTGAGTCAATGTGACCCAGCTCTGGCAGGAACACCACCGGAGGTTGCTGACTCCGCGACTCTTGAGAACCGATTCGATGAGTTGGCCAAGAGGGCATCCGAAAATGCGGGGCAGGCATCAACTCTTGTTTCCCGAGGAGCCGGTGTCTACCGCGTAATTGTCCAAGATCTGTCAGGTGATTCCAAATCCTCGCCTGACTGAGGTTCGAACAGGCTCATTTCTTGGAACCTTCTCGTTCCAAGTCACAATCGCCTGGTTGTCGGCTCCCGGAATGCTCCAGGCAACAAGCGATGCCGTCGGTCGCTCATCCTTGTTTCTCCATTCCTTGCACTTGACGCGGACCAACGCGGCAAATTCTGAGCCATCTACCTTAGCTGCAAGATCTTCACCATTTTCGAACAGATAGACAGCCGCACCGAGGGTTCCGAGTGCACCAACCCCGGCAAGTATAAAGACAGTAGGGGCATCTTTCTCATCATGCATAGGCTCGAGAGGGCTTCTAACCTTGAGAATAATCCCATAGTCCATGAATGGAATGTCGAATGATATAGGGTCCAGCTGAAAGCGTTCTTCAAGTTCGTAAATTGGCGAGAATATAGATTCGCCACCGAATTGAACCAATGCCCGACCACCAGGACTCTTGCTAGGAACTCGGCCTGCTTCCTCTCTACGAACATCAAACCAACAATCTAGTTTCTGTCTGACGTGCGGGTCCTCCAGAACGACTCCCGTTAGGTCATCCGACACCGGGCTCCCGATCAAGAGCAGGTTTTCATTCGCATAATCTGCGTGCATACTCTTTGGGTCGGCCAGTAACTCACTGACGTGTTGGGACTCCAATATTTCTGGGCGCTTCCGCAGGAAGAGTTCGAGAGCTTGAATGTCTTCTATCGCCAGGAAGCGCGCAGTTGCGCCGGGTGCCTTTTCGTGTCTTGGTATTACAATTCTCAGTCGGAAGGCTTCATTGTATTCAAATAGTGGAGCAGCCGCAGTGCCCTTCGCTTCGGAAGGCACAGACGCGGTTGCAAGTAAATCCTTTTCCGCAGTCTCGAATCCTAGATACCGCCCCTCGGCAAGCTTGAGACGCAGCCATTGCCGGCGACGGATGTCAGATGCCGTAAGGATTAGCGCCCAGCTGGCAACGACAGCAAACAAGACAGCGGCAATGAGCGAAACAGTCTGAGCATTCATGAATCAGTGCTCCCTATTGCTTGACTTTCATTTGGCACCGCCAAGTGCAGCGGCGAGAACGCGCGATGCCCAACCACGGCTGCTGCGATAGATATCGCCAGGGCAAACGCCAGCATGATTCCCGATATCACCGCCGACACTGTAGGTGAGTCCTTGCGGTCGATGATGTTTTGAAAAGTTACGGCTCCGACTACTACTCCGAATAGAGCTGCAACCAGAATGCCGCCATTGGGTCGCGGAATGGTGCCTGTCATCTGGGCGGTGCGAAGAAGAAGAATTATCGCAAGGAGTAGGATGACCTCTTCGGTCAGCACCCAGTCCCCCACGTCAACTGCGGAGCAAATCCGCGACCACCCGCCGAATGCGGGCAACCAGATGGGAACGGTGGCCACGAGAATCTCAGCCGTCACGAGTTCCCACTGAGGGGCGACAGTGGCCACCAGGAGTGCCGTCAGTCTCCACAGTTTGACGAATGGCCACGCGACAACATGCCCAACCGATCTCAAGACGATCAGGATTACACGTCCAATCCATCGCAGCAACCTCCATATCCAGTTTGGCCCCGGTTCAACTCCAAGTCCATCAGAATTCTCAACGGGCGCAGCCGATCGCGAAGCACCGTCCTCGCCTTCTGCTTCATCCGCCACCAATGCCGATCCCCCATGATTCAACCTTGGCCGACAACGTAGCTGATCGCAAGATTTGAGGTAGCGGCGGGCACGTGACGGCCGTTTCTGGCTACCCAACCGAACCAGGCCCAATGCCTCGAGGGAAAGAGCGGCCAGAATCGCTATCCTCAGCCGGGCGACGGACTCGAGCTGGAGGTTGGACGGTGGAAGCAGAGCTGATCGAGTTCGGGATCAGGCCCGAAATGCAGAGCCGGCCTGCTGCACAATTCCCGTCACGCGGTCGCAGCCTCCGTCTGGCCTCCAGCTGCGACGGACCAATGATCGCGGTGAGAGAGGTCGGCTTGGCGGACTTGTCCTCTTTACGGCAGGGCTAGTGCTGACCCGAAGGCGTGCACAGTGCCGTTCTGCTCGACAACCCAGTAGCCGTTGGTACCGCTGGCAGCCATGCCGGCGATCGATTTCCGAACCACCGGATGGGACTAGTGGTCCGCGCTCAGTCGATCGAGACCCAAGGTCGACTTTGTGCATCGATATGAGTGGGTCTCGACTTGACTCTGAACCAGGTCGGACCGGTCCCCTCATCACGAGCCATCTTCAAGTCAGTCGCTGCCATCCACCCTCCGCTGACCAGCGCAAACCGGCCCCGATCGCCCATGTCGAGGCCACCCAGACATCGGTCACCTCTGGCGGCAGGCTCGGGCTCGGCAAGCCTGTTGGTGCGTGATCGCTCAGCAGGACACTGACCACACTCTCTGGTGCGGTACTGAAGGCCGGGACGATGATGAAGACATGCCGTCGACTCACGCCAGACAGCGCCAGCTTGGCGAGGTTGTCGGCCCGCCTCGGTTCCCGAAGGAAATCCCCCACCCAGCTCGGCAACGAAGTTCTGGGGAACTCCGTACTGCCGAGGCCATTCAGCGTGGATTGGTCGATCAGGGGGTAGATCGACCCGGGAAAGTCCGTCGGTAGCTGAGACGCTGTCGTGACGCCGAGTGAGTTGATCCGATCGTCAAGTGGTGATGGCAAGCGGTGATGCGAAACATGCTGGATGCCGAGGCGCTCAAGATCGAGCAGAAGATCGGGAAGGTCTCGTTGGATGTCCCGAGCCTGAGCGGAAGACCTGAACTCGATGCTCCAGCCGCCGGTCAATCGATCGTCGATCCATCGCTCTCCGGTGTTGTTGAGCCGCTTCCAGAGCGGAATCGCTTCAGGCTCAGCCGCGGCCGTGACTTCGACAGCTTCCTTCTGGCTGCCCTCCGGCAAGATCCAGAGGTCGTGCATGCCCGGAAGTGACCCGTCGTCGTGCTGCACAACGGTGCTGCCTGTAGCAATCTCAATGATTCCGCGGGCCCATTCTTCGTCGTCGCGCAGTTCACCCACCCCAAGCCGTCCGAATCTTGCTCACTCTTGACTCTCGACAGGGCTCTCCGTCCGGAGGTCTGCCCAAAGTGACTCCTCTTCCACTACGGGCATCATCACCGAGACCTTGCGCACTGACGTCCCAGAATCGGCGAGCCAACCATTGATCGCCATTGCGCCTGGCCACCGGCCGCGGAAGTTCGGGCGAGTGAGCAGAACGTGCAAGGGTGGCCAAACCCATTCGCTGTCGATGTAGCTCGAGATCCCCGTGACTGGATTGATCTTGGCACCACCACCGGAGATCCAGCCGTGGTTACCGAGGTAGAGCTCGAGGAGAAGTGTCATGTCGGCAGGTGGATCAACCGGCGCCCCGCTGATGACTGCCGCCGCCACGTCCGGCCACTGGGTCAGCAGGCCAGGATTGATCGCAAACATGCCGCCAAGGATCGAGCGGACGACAGCACCGGGTCGACCCTTCTCCATCTCAATGACAACTGGGCTCGGACTGATTTGGCCCTGGCCTTGGGCAAGCTCTCCAGCAAGGCAGGTCCAGAAGTCCCCGAAGAAGTCATCCCAGCTGCCGACTCGATTGTTGCAGGGTTCACACAGCAAGTAGGCCCGAGCCCCTCCAGTTCGTACCCGGCCAGGCCCGATGGACGGTCCGTCGTCTGTGGGGCGGAGTACCAGTGGCTGCGCTGGTCCATCGTTGCCGGCACACCGAGGCGGGACGTGTGTGTGACTGAGCGGTCCGACGGTTCCGCAAAGGCCACAGGGTCCGGACCTTCGGAGCCCGAACCGAGTGAACGGCACCACGCCGGTCATTCATCTCGATCCGTCATGGACTGCGCCCGCCCGTGGGCGGGTGCGGAGACAAGAAGGCAGACCTTTCGCTCCTGGCGACGGATTGCGATTCCGGCACCATCGTGTTGAGTGTCCATGCTCCATCGATATCATGATTCGCCGGGCCCGTTGAGCGAGGTTCCGCCACTTCGCTCCTGTGATCACCGGTCCAAAACGGCAGGGGCATGCCGAACTCTGCTACAACCTCTCATGGATCGGCAGTATTGGCCTCTCGATTGTTCTAGGGCTGGGTGGTGGTATCGAAGGAAGCCGAGAAGCCGCAAAGGGTGACGGGCACCGCCGCTGGGGCCAACCTCGGGCCCGAGACGCGAAGCGCTTTCCTCGATGTCCGGCACATCGACTGGACGTCCTGATCACCAAGCCGCCCACCTACTTAGCGCGCATGCGATTGTAGTTCGAGCAATAGCCTCTCAGATGTGGGGCTACTTCTTACCACTGCGTGCACGGGCAAAATTGATCATTTCCCGTACCGCGTCAAGTGCCTTCCTAACGTCGTTGAGGTCCATTGATATCGGACCGTCGCCGTATCGTGATGCCCCGCGCTCCTTGAACAAGAGCAGGAGAACTTGCGAGGCGCCGGCAGGAGCGTTGCCGAGTCTCTCCCACTCGGTCCACCAAGCCACTCTCTCGTGGTGCTTCGTCGTTGGCTTGTCATCCATGAGGAACATCTGAGCCTTGACTGCGAGCTCAGCGGCAGCAAAGGCGTTCTCAATTGCCGGACCGAGGTGTGCTCGGCTGAGACTTCCCGCCGCGGCTTCGGCGAACTCTGCTGCGCGCTCTACAAGCAGAGTCGCCGTTTGTCGATTGCGCCGGAAATCGAAGGCGATCGTGATCTCGTTGCCAAATTTGGCGAATGTGATCCACCCCGCATTGCCGTCCACGTTCGCTGGCCACAAACTCTCCACCTCAGAGACATCCTCCAGCGTAACGGCTTCGCCTTCCTGGACGGACCGTGTCGCACGAACCCGAGCAATCAGTTGCACCTCGTCATTGATGTAGACCCGTGGGACATCGGCTGGTGCCATAACTACGAGCGCCTTCACGACATCCGATCGGGTGAGGCCGAGTCCTCTTTCGGCAAGGGCTGGCTCGACCCAGAGTCGGAACATCTGGTCAAGCAGGGCGGCACTGAAGTCCGATGAATCCGGATTCGGCTGAACTGATTCTTCCATCACGAATAATCGTCCGGCGAGATGAAGGTCGAAATGTCGGAGCTGGGTGTGCACGGCTCTGATAGCCGCTCGGCCATCTCTTCCTCACTGATTGGCCGTGTCGGTGGGCTCACATGATCGAGGTCAATCCACCCGCAGCGCATGCAGTTCCCGGCGCCGAGATGGTACGAGCCGCATGATCCGCATCGTTTCGGACTACCTGCAGACCATCGCATGCTGGCGGTAGTGACGGTTGACAGGAAGTGACTCACTGCCGCCGCGGCAATCTCGGCGTCAAAGCCGATCGCGTTCTTGGCATGGGTCAATTTGTTCACGAGATCCCACGTCTCGCGTGCCAGCTTCGTCAGATAGGAACGCAGTTGTGCACTAGAAGCACCTGCCGCGATTCGGTCGGCGACCAGGTTGCTCCATCCCACGACATCAGCGCTTTTCGGTGGCTCTTGCCCTGCCGGAACAAGGTCCTCATCGGCAATCTCGTCAGCAAATGTCACCAGCGATTCCCGTAGCCGGACTCCCACGGCCTGAAAGTCCTCAGCCTCTCGACTAGTTGCCATGCCTTCAACGGCTTGCTCCCACAGCCTCCAAGCATTGGGCAGCAGCGACACAGCCATCTCAGTGATCGGAGGCTGCTTTCTGGAGAACACTCGGGCCGCCAGGCCGATGTGAAACGTGAGCACCACGTCTCGACTCTTGAAATCCTCCTGGGAGTAGTAATTCAGCGGACACGACACGGCCCACCAGCGACTGTTCTGGCAGTGAACGTCCCAGATATCGTGGACGTTCGGTCCCACCCGCTCTACTGCCACCTTCTCAAGGTGGACAACTGGGTCATCGGCCATCTGGTTCTCGAAGTAGGAGAGAACTTCCTGGCGCTCGTTTGCTGTCACCTTCATGCTCAGGTGGCCCCAGTCCCGGCTCAATTTCGAAATGTCCAAGGTATGGACATTCGGTTGGAGGCGGTCAATCTTCTGGAGAGCTGTGTTGGTGGTCGAGTCAACCTTCGCGCGAAGTCCGATTGCAAAGTGACCTGGCAGTGAAGTCGCAGCCGAAGGGTGCTTCTTGGGGCAGCCAGTTCTCTCGGATAGTCGACTGGATCCTAACCGCGGGTCCGGAGAACCCCAGCCTTCTTGAGCACCGCTGCACTGACACCAACAGCTCGCCAGGTTGAGTAGGCCAGTCCCTTGCGCTCGCCGTATGACGCAGCCACTTTGATGAAGCCCTTCTCCAGGTTGGCAACGTCCACGGGCGCGACCTCCGCGTTGAGCTCGTCTTCCAGGTCCGTGCGCTCCTGCACCAAAAAAAGTCGCTGAAGCGGATCGGCATCGGCCAGCCTGTTGTCGATGGCAATCATTCGCTTCTTGATCGAATCCGGCGTTCGCTTCCGACCACGCCGGGGCTTGGCTTGCTCCAGTGCATCCAAGTAGCTGCGCACGACTCGACCTTCTTCGCGACCCTGGGCGAGGGCGGCCTTGTGGGCAGACGACATTGGAGACTTGGATCTGGTGGACTTGGAAGGCTGCTTCTTCGTGACGGTGGCCATACGGCATTATTCCACAGTCGGCAACACATGTTGCAGGACGCTCACTTAAGGCGAGCGTGATCGACCGAAGTCCCACGTTCGATCAATCGGCCGAATTGCGAGCGTCTCATCCATACAAAGCCGAGTGATGCGATCTAGCGTTCCCCCTCAGACTCTCTCGCCTTATAGTACCTCGTCTCGAATTTGCCATCCCCCCGAGGCGTCATTGTGAAGTTCCATGTCTCCTCAAACCAAAACGCCCGCGGCCGCTGGGGTGGTCCATACAGCGAGCGGAAGTCGACCCGACCCTCAACCACAACTTTGGGGTCGAAGTCCGGGAGATCCGTCTCTCCGAACACCATGGCTTCTTGTGGCTCCAACGTGCCGCGCGTTGTCAAGTAGATAGTGGTTGAAGGGGGTCGGTCGTTGCGGGATACTTGGAATCTCTCCATTTCCCATCGAATCAGGTTTGATGCAATGTTCTTGAATCGCATACCGACCGACACGGTCGACTCGGCTAGATGGATTTTGAATTCAGGTCCCTGACTCTTGAAGGAGAACTTGGAGGCAAGCACGAGTTCCCATTGCGAAGGCGTAATTGGTGGGTCCGGGGGGTACTCACGAGGAGACTGAGTCACCTTCAACGAAGCCGAAACCGCAGGCCCAGGCGCTTCTGCCGCAGTGTGGCCTTGATTGTCGAGCACCATTGCTGGATCTGAGGCAGATGTTGACTCAGATCCCGATGAAGATTCCGCATGACTCCCAGAGCGCGAGCCAGACGCAGAACGGGTCCGAGGAATTCCAGCGTCAATGTCTCCGGTCGCCGAGATATCACCACCAGCTCTGATCCCACCACCCGCGTGAATGGAGCCGCTAGCCGGTTCACCACCGCCATAGCCGTGGCCCGTGCCGTCGATCGCCCCTCTCCCGTCACCAGGGCCGACATTGTCCAGGGTGCGCTGGTTCTTGCGGAAGCTAAACGGCCACCAGTCGTTCATGACCGCGATGATGAGCACGAAACCTACGACCATCAGAACTGCCGCAAGAATCGAAGGCCAGCCCCACAGCGGAGGCCGTCCGGACTGATCGTGGGATTGGACAGCAATCAGCCACCCGACGAAGAGAGCGGCTCCGGCGGTCATTGGAACACCGCCGATGAGATACCAACCGTTCCGCCGGTGATCTTCCATTCCCGAAGCCTAGAAGTCGCTGTCCTTCACGGCCTCCAATGTCCAGCGAGCCGCACCCGTGGGGATCGAAGACGTCGAACAACCCTGTCACAGGTCACACTTCCCCGACGAGCGTCAAGCACGCATTGGCCTGACTCCTGTCAGTAACATCAGGGCATGTCCGATGTTCAGTCGGCCGTTATCGCCGAACCGCCGGGATTCAACGAGTTCGCTCACTTCATCCGTAGATTGACTGGCCTTCTCAAGAGGGTCATGAAGGACCTGACACGCGTTCGGGGCCTCGATCCCGAATTTCAAGAGGTGCTCGCGGACCTCATTCGTGACGGCACGGTCCGCCGTCGTTCCGACCAAGTCGTTGAACAGTTGGCGGCTGTCGACACCAACGACCTGATCATTCACGGTCTTGACGACAACTCCCTGGACATGCGGCTCAAGATGGCCGCCTTTGACATGGCCATTAGGAGGAGCCGATACGTCGAGACCGAAAACGACGGCAACTTCACCTTCGCTCCGCGCCGTGAACCAATTACTGAGGCCGGTGTGGCAGATCTGATGAATAGTGCCGCCAGCGCCTTCGCGGTCGGCAACGCCGTCATCAAGAGCGCATCGCACTTCGTACCGCCGGCCGGGGCATTGGGCGAACTCAAGGACATGGCGGAATCAGCGATGACGGTTCTCACCTCTATGACCGGATGGCTCGGACGGGGTATCAAGAAACTCAAGCGCGCCAAGAAGCACGTCGAACCTGAACCGGAGCCGACGGCAACATAGTTCGACTTGCCGTTCAGTCGAACGGCGTGTCGCCACTGGTGGATACTCGAGGCACGGGATAGCTTTACCCGATGGGAGGAGCTTGCCATGATCTCTCCGGCCAATGGTCCATATTCGGCGCAGCGCCGACGTATGCACAGGTCTCGGGCATCTTCGCCGCAGTCATGCTGCCCTTCCTCGCGTTGGTTCTTAGCAGCGAGTCGGGTGATACTCAAGACAAGAAGCAGAGAGACCGGAGAGCGCCCGTACTGATATTCTCGGCGTTCGTTTTTGCACTTACGAGTTCCTATCTATACGCACTCCTCTCGGGAGACACGAACTGTCACAGCGAGAATATTGCGAGTTGTAGTGCTGGCATATTGTTCGGCCTATCGGCTGCGCTCACAATCGTCGGGATCAATTGGCTCATCAATATTGAGCGGCTCGACAATTCAGTCAAGACCGCGTTTCGCTACGTATCGATAATCGCCTTTGTCGTCATCGTTCTCGAAACCCTAAACAGTTGCGTCACGCTGTACACCTATTCAACGTGGGGCAAGAGCAGCTTTCCACCTTTGTGGGTGACACGCAATATTCTCGGGGGCCCACTACTCATCTCATTGTCATTATGTGGATGGATATTGTGGGATCGTCGGCTTCGAGGTCGATTTCACATGACCCGCAGGCTCAAACGACGGGACGGTCGCTGGTGGGATAAGTCGGCATTAGTCACGTTTGGACTGCTGTATCTATTTGCTGCTGGTTTCACTTCAGTGATGGTCAACAATATCTCGGGTACTAGAGGGGGATGGATCTGGATTCTCTGGTCGGCGGTGTTGGCGACTCTCTTCTCACTGGCCTTTATTGCCCTGATGCACCTCATGCCCAGGATTGAGAGGGCCCACAACCCTCGCGCAACTGGGTCCCCATCTCCAGACTGCGGCGTGTACGGGGACTGATCCATCGCACTGGAAGCACCAGATCGTGCTCGCTGGATGCCCAACGGAGTTCAAGTCCTATTCCTCCCATGGGACCTTCCAGCAGTGGCCGGCATTCCGGTGACCGCAACGATCTACCTTTTCACGCGCCTCATCGTTCCGATCTGTCAGAGCAAACGTCATCGGGAAGGAGAGGACAAACGCGGCTTTACCGCAGGCTGCTCGTTTGCTGTACTCAATTCCGTGAGCTCTGTGCGCCTACCGCGAGCCAGTGCAGAGTTGTGGGATCACTCCATATTGTCCCAGCGACCAGGTGCAAGCGTCCAGGAACGATGGCGCCACCGATTAGAGCGCCTGTCGGTTTGGATCACACCGGAGGTGTCGGTAAGTGATTGTGTAGCGCGGATCGTTACAGAGACGAAGGGTAAGGGACCTATTCAGTTCAACAACAGTCATGATTCATCGTTGATCCTGTTCTGCATGACTGCCCTAATCTCCTTCATGTCCCTCGTAATCAGTGCCTCGTGCTCCGCGGGCGTGAGTCCGTTCAAGCTAGAAACAAAATCCATAGGCGACTGTTCGTAAAGTCGCGCATCCTCCGCGCTTGTGGCCAAGCGGAGCAATGCCTCCAGCATTGGAGAAGATGCCTGTCGGTATATGTATGCGGAGGAGGCGTCATTCCGCTCCTGCAACGCTCGCGCAAGTTTTCTCTCTCGGAGTGAACCTTGTGACCGCCCTTCTTGAATTGAGCGGAACTCGTCAAACCGCATACCTCGGGGAGGTATATAGATTAATGCAGTTCCTATCCCGTTCGCTATTTCAGGGTCCGCATATTCTCTAAGCGCTCGAACAATGATCACGGGCTCCAGTGTCGGCAATTGAGATGCAACGTAGTAGACCACCTCCTGATCCGACCCATAGAGCTCCGTCAATCGTTCAAACAATTCGACTCTCTTCGCATTCTTGTAGCCAGAGAATGAAAAGGAGGAGTCTCCTACTGCTCCGGCTTGAACGAGCACGACTTGCGCAGACGTGCACAGTTCCGACCCTCTCAGTACGTGTCCGGCCGCAATGATTTGAAGGCTCGCGGATGATGGGTCAATCCGTAGGTCCGCTAGGAGGCAGTCTATCGATGAGATCCCTGGCAGGATCTTCACTGGGAACCCTTCACTGGCCGCCAATGAGGCCGCCTGGCGGGTAGCCCTCACGAAAACTCCGGGGTGGCCATGGAACACTCCGACTACCTTCGAACCATTGCGGACCTCGTGCATGATCGCTTCAGTCATTTGTAGATACGTGATTCGTCGAGTTTTGCCCTCGCCGTAGTACTTGTACAGATCTGAGCATCGGGGATTGATTTTTCTGACATAGCTTGCCGTCGCACCATTGGTAGCGTGGTAGAACACGTGGTCTGCATCCTCTATGTAAGCAACTGCCTCCAGCGTGAAGTGAGAGATCGCCGCTATCCCAGATCCGACAATAACGAGTTGTCCGCCGTTCCGCATGATCGGGTTCATAAGGCTCGATTCTTGATAGTCGATTCCTCCACGCTGCTTCTCACTCCACTTCTTGCAGTTCCGAACTGTATCGCGCTAGGTTTCAGAGATGCCGGGAGCCTCCTGGGAAGGTCGAGATGGTGCGGTTGAGCGAGCCAAGATCGTCTATGACATTGCCGTTTCCAATTTGTCATTGCAACATGCCGAAATAGACAACATTAGATCGCGAACGAGTATGCTACTCGCCGCTACTGCGATTGCCACCTCATTTCTCGGTGGTGAAGTCCTAAAAGTCGATTCAGCCGTTCACAATGTGATTGTTTGGCTTGCCCTTGCTGCCTTTATTGCGGCCTCAGGTGCAATATTGTTTGTCCTCAAGCCTCGAGTATGGCACTTCTATTTACTTGTCGATTCGGACGAGGATCCCAAAGGGCTGATACAGAAGTATGTGACCGGGCCAAAGGAACGTAGTCTTGCTCGCAGCTACATCATTCTAGCCAAGAGGATCGATGGCATCCGCATGGGTCATCGGTCCGGGTTGCAAGTCATGCACAGATGGCTTAGGGCGGCAATGCTAATCATGGTAGTTGAGATCGCCCTATGGATCTTTTGCATCGCCGGAGTGCGGTGGTCGACGTGAACTGTCTTCCGTCTTTGCCTTCCACTCTCACCCTTCGTCCGCGCATGAGCGCCCAAGTATCCCCAGTGGAGGTAGAGAACTTGATCGGTGAATTGTCGACTATCGACGGCACGGATGATGAATCCGCTAAGTCTGCTCTTATTAAGCCGTGGCTGGCGTCACTTGCGCTGGAGTGCTCGGACGACGACGACGATGACGATGACGACGATGATGATGATGATGATGACGACGATGATGATGACCCTGACGAGCACTTTTCAAGATTGGCATTCATCCAAGTGATTCCAGTGGAGGTTGAAAACTTGATCAGCGAATCGTCAACTATTGATGGGGTGAATGATGGATCCACTAGATCTGTTCTTCTTGATCCGTGGCCAGCATCACTTGCGACGGAGTGCTCGGATGACGACGACGACGACGATGATGACGACGACGACGACGACGACGATGGGCTCTACGAGACGATCGGTCGTTGCGCCGATTCCAGGTTTGGCAGCAGAACAATAGGGGGGCGCAGCATTGACTCCCCCGTCGAGCAGCGACCTAAGAGTAGACGGCTCCCGATCATGATCTGAGCCCACGTGGCTTTATTGAAGGGTCCACAGTTCCCATTCAGTTTCAAGTTGGCGAGGCAGGTGGTCGTTGCCTCTGTCAATCTCCCGGATTCGACAAGCGGCTTGACACAGGGACCATGGTTGCCATTCCGAACGGATGTCTGGGTTTGCCTTTCGTCTAGGAGGTGCTACGACAGCACTGGTGCTGACCCGAAGACGTGCACAGTACCGTTCTGCTCGACAACCCAGTAGCCGTTGGTACCGCTGGCAGCCATGCCGGCGATCGGATCAGCTGGCGGATTGCCACCCAAACTCCCCTCGAAGGGCAGATTGAAGCAGAAGATACCGCCGTCACTGGCCACGAAACGGTAACCGCTTCCATTGGTTGCAGCTTCCATTTCGACGATGGGCTTGTTCAGGACAAGATTTCCCGTGCTCCCGTAGAAGGGGGCATTGTAAGCGAAGATCCCACCATCACTTGCCACCAGCCAGTAGCCGCCAGTCGCCGAGTCGACGGCCATGCCATCAACTGGTTGATTCAGCGGGCTGCCACCCATGGAGCCGTGGAACTGAGCGTCCCCGAAGGCGAAGATACCGCCGTCGGCTGCTACCGTCCAGTAGCCCTGACCATCTGGTGTGGCGGCCATGCTGACCATCGGTTGATTCAGCGGGCTGCCACCCATGGAGCCGTGGAACTGAGCGTCCCCGAAAGCGAAAATACCGCCGTCGGAAGCATCCAGCCAGTAGCCCTTGCCGTCGGCAGTCGGAGCGATACCGACGATGGGTCGGTTCAGCGGCGTACCGGACATGTCACCCTGGAAGGTGGCATCGCCGTGGGCCGTCACCGTCCCGTCCGACTTGACGAGCCAGTAGCCCTGACCATCAGTGGTCGAAGCCATGCCAACGAAGGTGGCAGGCGGTGGTCCACAGTCTGGGACAGTGATGTTGGTTGCAGGCATACCACCGCCGTACCACGTCACCGACAGGCTGTAGTTCCCTGGGGCAAAGTAGCTGGAGACAAGCACAATTGGCTGAGTGCCAGACCCATACTGATAGATGGGTTCATCTACATGGCCATTGGAAGCACCGCTGTAGTACCAAGTCGTGTCACCACCACCACCTGGAGCGACGTTGTAGTACGTCACCGTGATGTCGCCGGTTCCAACCTCTCCGGGACTGCAGCCAGTTGATGCAACTGCGTACCAACTGCTTGCGGCTTGGGCCGAGCTGGCGCCTGGCCCAAGTGCGATCAGCGGAGACAGAATTACAACGAACAGGCCGAATGCGGCGGCGAGTCGGCGCCTCCGGACCTTCTGAGTCCTACTTGACGGCCAACTGGCCGGGGCTTTCTTCGAGAATCCAAACACCGCCAATTTGGTGACCCCCTCGGGAAGAATCGTCGATCCAATCGGAGGGCACCTTATCAGGACGTATCAGCATGGGACATATCGTCTCTGGATGGAGAGGCTTGGGACCTATTGGGTTGGATGGTCATGCCACCGCCCCTCTCCCCCGCCACCAAAGAGTTCGGTGCCCGCGTCCGCGCTCGCCGTCAGGAACTCGGGCTGAGCCAGGAGAAACTGGCCGATGCCGCCGGGATCCACTGGACGTTTGTGGGCCAGGTGGAGCGTGGCCGCCGGAACCTGACTCTGCACAACATCCTGAAGTTGGCCCGTGGACTTGAAGTTGATCCGGCGGAGCTAATTCGTGGGCTGGATCCTCCCGGTTGAAGGTCCCTACCAATTTGAGATGCGAATCCGTCAGCCCTTCGCTATAACTTCGTCACGACTACGGCGGAGGACTCACGGTGGAACTGACATTGATTGGAACGGCCAGCCAGAAGGTCGGCACGGACATTCTCACCTTGATCGGAATCCTGATCCTTGGCGCAGTCGTTCTGGGAATTGCGTGGCTCGTTCTCGGCACAGCCATCGGCCTGCCACTGCACGTTGCCAAGAATTACCCAGGAGCTGGGTTGGCATGCTTCCTTGGGCCGGCAATCGTGACCTTCATCATCGCACTGGCAGCTCAGCCGAGCGCCGGAACGGCGTTCCTGATCGCCCTGATTGTCGGAGTTGTCGGATTCTTCGTCCTCAGCTTGATGTTCCTGAAGGATTGAGCGAGCACGAGCGCATGTGTAGTCAACGAGGAAGGACTCTCCATCGATGACGGACCTAGAACGAGATCCTGATCCGGAGAGGTTGCCGGATTCGACCGATCCCAATGGGCCATGCCCTCGCTGCGGTCGAATTGCGAATTTTTCCGTCTTCGGCACGGCCGAAGTTACGTTCCGCAACGATGGAACTCACCTCATGGAGCGCGACGGAAGCTTCACGCGCGTGGCCACTCAACGCGCATCAATCTTGGAATGCCACGGATGCAAGGACCGGATCGTCGTCGTGGAAGACGAACTTGTCGGAGGACATCGTGGCGGGAGGTCTGGAAACATCACATGGGAAGGCATCTACTGGTGGCCGACACCTGGAGGTCAAGGACTCGAGGCCGAGGTTCCTGATCAAGTTGCCGAAGCATACGGCGAGGGAGTCCGCTGTCTGAGCGCCGGAGCGCCCAACGGTGCAGTCGCCATGTTTCGAACTGCAATGACCTGGATCGTCAACGTCAGAGGGTCCGAGGCCGCCAAGGCAAAGGGTGACCTAAAGGAAAAAATCAGACAGATGGTGGCCGACGGTGGACTCAGCGCTCCACTCGGAGACTGGCTCGACCACGTCCGGCTGTATGGAAATGCCGGCGTTCATCCTGACCTGTTTGGCGATGTTTCGCTGGATGAGGCGAAGGACGTGGCCAACCTAACCCACACCCTGATCGAGCTCTTCTTCATTACTCCGGCGAGAATTGCCAAGCGGCAAGCTGAGCGGAGACCGTAGACATCGCGCGTCCTTGTGCAGATTGTGCCGGGCCCGGAGCGAAGTGGCGGAACCTCGCTCAACGGACCCGGCGAATCATGATAGCGAGGCTACGTGGATACTGAGCGACTTCGAGCAGGACGCGCCTTCCACCTCCAAGTGCAGGAGGCCTTTGTCGCTGAGCTGGTTGGTGCGACCGCTGAGCCTGAGAGGTACTGGCGGCTTGGAGTCGGTAGTGGCCGAGTGGACATAGCGATTGTCACTCTCGATCCAGAGCGATCATCAATCGTGATTGAGATCAAGGGGACGGACTGGGACAAGATCGCTCCTCACCGAGCCCGACGAAACGCTCTCCGACACCTGAACCAGTTGCAGCGCTACTTGGACACAGCCATCGACGAACTCGAATCGAACCAGTGGGATTCCGTAGCTGGGGTCTTGCTCTATCCGAGACGACCTACCGACGAAGGAAGCCTCGGCATCATTGAAGACACTGCTGCCGAGCAGGCCATCATGGTTGTCTGGTACGAGGATGTTGATTGGATGACGGCTTGACGAATCAGCAGGACACCTCAGCGCTCGCCGACGCGGGACGTTCCATCGGATACTGAATGGTGCCAATCCACGCCTTGTTCGTGATGACCCGGCGAGCACAGTTGTTGGGCGATCTGGAAGCGAATTCAGTGGAGAAGATGATTTGAGCCGTCAGCTGACCATTGGCGGCTGCCCGATCGGACAGTGGTAGGTAGTCGCCAATGTTCAAGCGGATCTGGCTGCCCTCGCTTTGGAATGAACTGGTCGGGAGCGGTTGGCCTGTTGGATACTTACCGTTGTAGAGCCTCAAGCTGCCCGGAACGACGACCACACCCTGGGGAATCTGATCGGTCACGATCGTGTTGTCAATCTCGCCAACTGTGTTGACCAATTGAATATCCCATTCGACGGGATCACCGGCTGGAATCCGCGCCGAGGTAGCCCACGCGGCAGCGGGTTGTCCCGCCAATCGCACGTGAGCGGTGATCTTCTCAAAAACCAATGAGCTTGATGATTGCCGAGCACCTGGCCGGTTCCCACTGGGGGTGGAGCCGAACGGCCAGGTTGCCGTGGCCGCCAGCACACTCACTAGTGCGGCGGCGGCGATGCCGACGCCGACGCCGACCAATGCCAACCGAGCGGTCTTACGGTGATTAGACCGTGATGCCGCTTGTTCACCGATTTCACTGGCCCAGTCAGCCGAGTTGTCGCTCCGGACGACCTCGCTAAGATCGGCACTCCGCTCCGAAACACCGAGACTCTCGTTCGCTGCTGAAGTGGTGATGGACGGCATCAACTTGGGATCGGCCGTTTCCGAAAGAGTGTCCACCGTTATGGGTAGTCCCTGGCTAGTGCGGTTTCTGCCGTACCCGTCCTGCCGCTCCCCGGCCAGTTGGACAACTTCAACGTCTGTCGCTATCTCTGCCCGAGAAAGCCCGGCGTCTTCGAGAATTCGGAGGAACAGAGTTGCAAGACCGTGGACCTCTCTTGCAAGCCGGCTCCTGTAATCAGACTCGGTAGCTCCCAAACGTGATTTCATCGACGATCCCCTTGCGTCCTCAGGAAAGATCAAGTCGCGCCAATGAGTCCTCAGACCGGGGACTGCGGCTTGCACGGCGGCATGGAGCATTGCGTCGATCCGCTGTTCATGAGTGTCCTGAGGTTCGCCTGAGATCTCTATGAGCGGTTCAAGAACCTCAGCAGCGTCGGCGGTCAGGAACTGCGTACGCGGGAAATCCACCAGAAGGCGCTGCAGAGCGCCGTAGACGATTACATCATTTCCCGAGCCCTTGGGGGGTTCCGATCGCCTGCGCGTTACTGAGAGTGTCCGAAGCGCTTCCAGGAGTGTCGTCTGGTTCACCGCCCCATGGTAGGTAGGAACTAGATCAACCGGCGAAGCCAGCCCTGCCTGACCCCTCCGAACGCCGCTTAGAAGACGCGCAAGGGATCAGTCGAGGTGTAGGCGAGACGTTAACTGGTCCAGTGCAACATCCGTGAGAAAGATGATCGTCTCAATCGAGGTGCCGAATGCGTCGGCTGCCTGTTCGGGTGTCGCTCCTAGATACAGGCAGTTGATGGCAACAGTTCGGATCGGCTCTCGTAGATCAATAAGTGCTTGTTGCATCTGCTTGACAACTTCCTCGCCCTTCCTTTCGAGAATGTGACCAAGCAGTCGCTCCGGGCACTCGCTGTAGCTGCCATCCTCGTCTTTGAAGATCCATTCCGGGTCCACCGTGTTGGCCGTCATTTCGGCGTTGCGATTGATTTCGGACGACTCGCCGATTGAGCGCATCGAATGCTCTAGGTCCCTGCGCGCTTCTGGCGTTTGGTGAGGAGGTCGTCCACTGGCTCCGATGAGATCATTCACGTCAATGGTCAATTCTTCGTCTCGGTCAACCCGACCATCCCGTGCATCACTAAACGATTTGGAGCGCTTCCTGAAGTCCGCCACTACATCTGGCGTCAACTCGGATGGATTGTCATTTGCTTGTTCCGTCATATCAATAATTGCTGTGCATTACTTTACAGGAGCCAGTCAAATTAAGCAACGAGCATCACGGCCGATCGGAGTTGCAAGTTGACCTCCATCAGTTCCCAGTTGGTCTTCTGACCAGGACTATCCGGAGATATCCGGTCAAACACCACTGATAACCACTTCTTCACTATTTGTGAATCGCTTCGCGTGAATAAGGTGGAGATGTGGCCCGTCCGTTTCGTCGAGCAGGCACTGAGAAGCGATGCGAGTCACGCCACGGTGGAAGTTCCGCCTGGAAGCGGTCAAAGCGTGTCTCCGGCTTCAGTTTTCAATGAGATCGGCGACCGGATGGCCGATTGCACGTAATTCAATACTGAAGAATCCTTCAAACGAAAGGCATCTGACATGTCACTAGTTCATTCCACCAACAGTAACCATCGTGCCTCTGTTTCGCAGAGTGCCTCTGCTGCACTCCAGCAGCGCCGAGGAGAATCGGATGTCTACCGACATGGTCTGAGGCGGGCCGTCTCGGTGGCCAATGCTGAGACCGATATCGCAGCTTGCGATCGTCTAACTGAGGAGTCGTTTCTCACCCAGGTTCGGACTCTCGAGTTGGGCAAGGCTCTGGCTGGCGGCGATCCCGATGCTTTGTTCCTTCTTGCTGGGCACCTCGAGTACCAGTGGATGATCCACAAGGGCCTCATCGCACGCGGCTCGGGAGGTGCAGTCCAGTGATCATCGAATTTGGATACGCCGCCGAGAACAACGCCTTCGGACTCGGACTTGCCCTATTGCCGCCAGTACTCATGGCCATTGGCGCCATTGCCGTGTCCAGCGACCGCTCGCCCGTGAAACCCCGACTTCGGGAGACGGTTGGACGGGCGGCAATCGGATTGCACCGAGCCAGGACGCATCTGCGGGTGGCCCGTAACTCTGCCGCGATTCGGGCCAACGCCTCGGCGGTCCAGCGACAGCTGATTCGTGACTTCCTAATCAGGGGAAGTGAGGAACCCGGCAATGACTGACCACTTCAATCGACCCTCGCCCGCGGAGATCCACAATGCAAAGGAGCGCCTGAGCGCATTCGTGCGCAGCGAAGCACGAACCACTGCTAACGAACTGGGCTTCGGGTGGCGACCGGCTTCTCGGGGACCGGGCGACTTGCCAGAGCTCCAAGCGGAGTTCCGGGCTTGTCACTCCTCGGGACTGCCGCTGCGGGTACTCCGTGGCTTCTCAGAGATGACCGTCTTCGACGGAGCGTCAACAAATCATTCGATGCGATTCGTCCATGACACCAGGCACGTGTGGCTATCGGCAGACTTCACCACCGAGGCCGAACTGGAAGTGGCGTCTTGCCACCTGGCACGAGCCAAGTCAGAAGGATTGGTTCCTGGATCGCTGGAGTTTGCCCTGCTGCAGGCCGACACCGTGGGCCAGACGCTCTACATGGCTCGCACTAAGCGATTCGTTGTCAACCAGCTGGCGTTCGCACTGGACTGCATTCGTCTCGATTTCGACGCGGCGGTTGACCGTGAAGTCGATCGCAGACTCTGTCTGGGCACGGCATCGTGACTGTGCCCAGACGGTCCGGTTGGCGAGGCGCAGTGCTGGGAGCCGCCTTCATTCTCCTAGTTGCTGGAGCAGCCATCTATGTCGCCATGCGGCTGATCGAGGCCGTCTTGCCGATGCTGGTCGGCGTCGGGATTTTCGGCACCCTCATCTATGCGATCTGGCTCATCCACCGCCACCGCGATTCGGGATGGTGAGGCCCATTCAGTCGCCGTTGCAATGTTCCGATCGTCGTTGTGATCTTGACGACAAAGCATTGACTCGAATTGTCAACCGTCAGAAACTGAGCCCAGATCCTGCGTGAAAGCAGGGTGGTCTTCCGGCAATCGGGCTGCGTTATGTCAGCCGTTGCCGCTCCCCGTCGACAACATCGGGGCAGCGCCACGCCTGGGCGACCGAATTGGGAAGGGAGGTGAACCATGAGCAGAACCCATCGTCACAACGATGAGCGACAAATCCGGATCCGCGGCGTGAGGAAAGACCCGCCGGATGTTAGGCGGATCGCGAAGGCGCTCATCGAATTGGCCCGGGCGGAAGCTGAGCAGAAGGCCCAAGCCGAACACCGCAAATCGAAGAAAGCGCGGCCCAACAAGTCGGAGTCCGCCGAGGGCGGACCGCCGCCTAGGGAGGACGAATGAATACGTCGACCTGGCTTCGTCTTCGTTGGCCTCGAGAAGTTCGTCCCGAACAGCTAGAGATCGCCTCACGTCTACTGACCGCCGTCGGCGATCCACTCGTGGTGGTTGAGGCCATCGGCAAGAACGGACATGTGCATCATCAAATCGGCGTTGACCAGAAGCCGGTCGGCTGGCTGACCCGACAACTGCGAAGTGGCCTACCGGGACTGTCAGTTTCGGCCGAAGATCGAGTCGAATATGTGGTCGATCGGGCCGTCACCCTGCGATTCAGCACTCGACGCCGAACGATCAAGAGCGATGACGGTGAGATCAGCCGGGCCTTGCTGGCATCACTCTCGGCCAATGGCGTGGACGAAGTCATTGTCCTGCAATGGCTGCTCGGTCCGGTGCTTCATCCGGAGGCGGTTCCCAGCAAATTGGGCGGTCTGCCCCACGAATCTTGGATGGGCGAGTTCTTGGCGATTCCCTTCGATCCTCGGACTGGCGACGGAGAACAGCGAAGAGCACTTGCCGAGAAGCGTAGCGAAGCGGGCTGGAAGGCTGCCGGTCGAATCGGAGTTCATGCCGATACCGACGCTCGGCGCTACCAGTTGATCCGCGGCGTTCTGGCCGCTCTCAGATTGGCGGAGGCCCCAGCCATCACGCTGCTGACCCGACGAACGAGCCCTTCGTCACTGGCTCAACCAAGGCGTCCGCTTGTTTGGTCGGTGAGACTGAATGCTCGGGAGCTGTGCGCCGTGTCCGCCTGGCCCTCTGGAGGGACAATCGACCTGCCGGTCGAACGCACGCCAAGTCGACTTGCTCCTGCAGCACGCCTCATTCCCCGGAGGGGGCGAGTCGTGGCGAGAGCCAACTTTTCAGGACAGGACCGGAACCTGGCTCTGGGTCTGTCGGACTCCCTCTTGCATCTCCACGCCATCGGGCCGACGGGCACCGGGAAATCCACCCTGCTGCTCAACCTCATTGCTCAGGACATCGCCGCTGGAAGGTCGGTAGTGGTGATCGAGAGCAAGGGCGATCTCATCGAAGACGTGGCCAAGGTCATCCCGGAGGAGCGGATCGACGATGTTGTGCTCATTGACCCGGCTGACGCGGAGACGGCCGTCGGGTTGAATCCGCTGGCACTGAATGGCCGCCCCCCTGAACTGGTCGCTGACCAGTTGCTGTCGGTCTTCCGACAACTATCGATGAGTTGGGGGCCTCGTCTCGAACAGCTCCTTCATTCTTCGTTGCTGGTTCTAGCGATGACTCCAGGATCGACATTGGTGCACTTGCCACTCCTGCTGACAAACGACGCCTACCGCCGCAAACTCACTGGGGCCATTCACGATCCAGTAGCGCTCACGCCCTTCTGGGCAGCCTTCGAACAGCTGTCTGCCGCTGAACGGGCGACCACTGTTGCGCCGGTCATGAACCGGCTCCTGCCGTTCCTGCAGCGTCCACAGCTACGGGCCATCCTGGGTCAGAGCCAACCGAGATTCAACATTGACCAGGTCTTCACTCGGCGGAAGATCCTGCTCGTCAACTTGTCGAAGGGAACGCTTGGTCCCGCGACGGCTGCCCTCTTGGGCGGACTCGTCGTGTCTCAGTTCTGGCAAGCCACACTTGGCAGGTCAGCAATCCCGGCGGCCAAGCGCCATCCGGTGATGGTGACTTTCGACGAGTTCCAGGACTACCTGGCCTTGCCAACTGATCTGGCCGATGCCCTCGGCCAAGCCCGAGGACTAGGCGTCGGCTTCTCGCTTGCTCACCAGCATCTTCATCAACTGGACCCTTCGATGCGCGCCGCTGTGTTGGCCAATGCCCGGAATCGGGTGGCATTCCAACTCGCTCCGGATGACGCCCGATCACTGTCCAGCGGCGGCGTCCTGGAGCCCGAGGATTTCAGTTCACTGGCCGTCTACGAGTGTTACGTCCAGCTGGCGGCCGGTGGCGCGGTGCAACCTTGGGCCAGTGCCAAGACGCTGCCACCACCGTTGGCTATCTCCGATCCGGAGGTCGTGCGCTCGGCGTCCCAAGCCAACTATGGAACTCCAATATCGGATGTCGACGCCGAAATCGAGGCCTTGGTGGGAGGGTCCAAACGGCGAGCGGGATCAGATCTCGGTCCTCGCCCACGGACTCGCAGCACGTCAAATGACGATGAACGTGATGCTGGAGCCTCGTCATGACGATGGCCTTGTCTCTCGAGACAGGTGTTCCGATCGCTATTCCTATCGGCGCGGCGAAGGCAGTGGACCGATCCGGCTATCCGTCCAGGTGGGAGCGATGCAAGGTCGGATCTAGCGAGCGGACACCTTCGGTTGTTTTATCCGTCTCCTACTCTTCCCGGCCGGGTTCTGAACCGACCGACCGATCGGTTGCGAGGAAGGGGCAGCCTTCTCGCTACCGAGGCTTGGCGGGCGCAGGGAGTTGCGGCAGCAAGTGTTTGTTCCGCCCTCAGGATGGTCAATCGAGAACGACTCCAACGTTTCCCGCTGCGTTGCCGACGACCCCATGGACTGACGGGGCGTGGAAGCTGGGATGGCCACGATGAGCGGCGAGCGCCTTGGTTCGGTCGGCTTAGCCCAGACCAGGCGCTTGCTGTCCGAGCGGGACCTAACCATCGTGGCGCAGGTCGGCGAACTTCGACTCATGCGGGTGGCGCAGATCGAGAAGGCCCACTTCCCGATCGAGAACTTTGCCAGCGAACTGAGTGCCAGACGAGTCGCCCGGCGGGTGTTGGAGCGATTGACCCGGGAGCGGCTTCTGGTGCGCCTTGAACGGCGGATTGGCGGAGCCATGACCGGCTCCGCGGGATTCGTCTATGGACTGGGCCCGGTGGGGGCCAGAGTGCTCGGCGACGACAATGCTCGACGGCATTATCGGGAGCCATCAGAGGCCTTCTTGGAGCACACCCTGGCCATCGCCGACGTGGTGGTGGACTTACTGGTGGGCCGGCGTTCAGGAGGCTTCGAGGTTCTGGAGCTGGAGGCCGAACCCCGCTGTTGGCGCTCCCACAACGGACTTGGTGGCCGACAGCTGCTCCGACCAGATCTCTTCGTATCGCTGGGCATCGGCGAATTTGAACACCGATGCTTCTTGGAGATCGATCTGGGCACGGAGCACCTACCGACACTGGTTCGCAAGTGTCAGGCCTACTTGGTTCACTACCGCAGCGGCGTCGAGCAGGAGACTCATGGGGTCTACCCCACGGTCTGGTGGGTGGTGCAGACCAGACGCCGGGTCGAGCAACTCACCAAGGCCTTGCAGCGCACCAGAGGTCCCGTCGACAACCTCTTCGTCGTCACGCTCGCCGAGGATGCCGTGAAGGAATTGACGGCAGGTCTGCGATGACTGGAGTGCCCCACAATCGAATCCTGATTGGCGATGTCCGGCGAGAACTGCGCCGACTCCCTGCGGGATCCGTCGACACGGTCATCACCTCGCCTCCCTACTACTTGCTCCGCGACTACGGGATCGATGGTCAGCTAGGCCTGGAGCCGTCGGTGCACGAATGGGTCGACGAACTACGGCTCGTCATGCGAGGCGTGGCTCGGGTGCTCAAACCCACCGGGTCTCTGTGGCTGAACCTCGGCGACAGCTACTCCCGCCACCCTCGCTTCGGTGGTCCGTCCAAGAGTTTGTTGCTCGGGCCTGAGCGGCTAGTGCTCGCGCTAGTGGCCGATGGCTGGATCGTGCGCAACAAGCTCATCTGGGCCAAGACCAACAGCATGCCCAACAGCGTTCGAGACCGCTTCGCCTGTACGTGGGAAGTGATCTACTTCCTGGTCCGCTCTCGCAAGTACTTTTTCGACCTCGACGCCGCCCGCGTACCGGTTCGATCGAGTCCACCTCGGGCTTCGGGGCACGCCACGTCGGGATCGTCTTCCCGGCCAGCCTGGGCCGGACGGCTGGCTGGATCCAACTCGGGGCTGGCCAACATGAAGGCGGCTGGCCGAATCGGGCACCCGCTGGGCAAGAATCCGGGCGATGTCATCACCACGGCGGCCTCCAACTATCGAGGCGCGCACTTTGCCACATTTCCCGAAGTCTTGATCGAGCGACCGCTTGTCGCCGGCTGTCCGGAACGGGTCTGCCGTCGCTGTGGCCGACCGTGGGAGCGTCAGTCGGTCGATCGAAATTTGCGGGTCGCCAGCCTTGGTCAGCTGCAATCGAGCTGTAGTTGTCGGGCCGAATGGCGGCCCGGTCTGGTGCTCGATCCGTTCTTTGGCTCCGGGACTGTCGGACTGGTCGCCGAGCGCCTGCACCGCGACTGGCTGGGGATTGAGCTCAATCCAGGGTTTGCCCGGTTGGCCGAGCAGCGCATTGGCCAGCAGCGACCGAAAGTCGGGCGAGATGGGAGCCAACCCCGTGCCGCCTGAGTCCAAGCCACTGCCTGCCTCGTCGGTGGCATGCGGCTTTACCAGGGGTTCCCAATCGGGGAACGCCGGCCGCACCCAACCGAGGAGGTCATATCCATGCGATGTGAACTACCGATCCACTCCGAGAAAGGCGGGCTGTCATGAAGACAACCGCTCTTCGCCTGGAGGAAGACACCCATGCCCAGCTCATGGTGCTGGCGCAGCTCGAGGGACTCACGATGACCGACGCCATTCGTCAAGCCATCGAGGCCTTCATCGAGACCAAGCGCCAGAATCCGGAGCTGACCGCACGGGCGGAGGCCGTACTCGCCGACATCGACCGAGATGCGGCCTCCCGACGCGATGCCATCGCTTCTCTGTTCGACGAGAAGCCGGCGTCAGCATCGGCCCAGCAGGCAGGGACCAATCCGTCTCCGCCGTCGGGTCGGACCCGAGGTGGTCGTTCAGCCAAAAGCTGAGCACACCCTCAACCCTGGTAGGGGTTTCCTTGACGTCGCCTCACGCGACTCGGGAACCCCTACCAGCAACACCACTTGGCAATGAAGGGAGGTGTCTATTGAAAGAAGAAGAACAAGTATCACGAGAAAGCAGGGTTGGGGCTGAGGGCTCGCCGCCACCCGGGCCCCGGATTTACGTCGCCAGCCTCAGCGACTACAACGCCGGTCGATTGCACGGCATCTGGCTCGATGCCTCACTGGCCGACGATGAACTGGCCCAAGCGGTTCAAGGCATGCTGACCACCTCGCCAGAGCTAGGCGCCGAAGAGATCGCCATCCATGACTACGAGGGCTTTGGCCCGATCAGGCTCCACGAGTACGCATCGTTGTCATCGGTGGCCCAGATTGCCCGAGGCATCAGCGAGCACGGAGTGGCCTTCGCTCACTGGGCATCGATCGTCGGCATCGATGATGCTGATTCTGCCGAGCAGTTCGAAGACTCCTACCGCGGCCATTTTGATTCCGTGGAGGAGTACGCCGAGTCACTGATCGACGACTTCGGTTGGCAACGAGAACTCGACGAAGTCGTCCCCGAATACTTTCAGCCCTACGTACGGATCGACGTCGAGGCCTTTGTTCGGGACTTGGAGCAGTCCGGAGATATCACAGTGTCGCCAGCGGAATTAGGTGGCGTCTACGTATTCGAGGGCAACCTCTGATGGAGTTCCGGAACCTGTGGAAAACCGGGTGCTTTTACGCAAACTTCCTGGTACAATGGTTGCGAAACGGAGAACGACCTCTTATGAACCCCGAACAAGCCCGCGAGTTTGGTGAACTCGTGCGGGCTCAACGTGAAGCCCTCGGACTGACTCGTCAGGACCTGGCGGCGCGCATGGATGTGCGTGACAGCACCATCACCCGGATCGAACAGGGCAAGTTTGCGGCACCACGACCCGACAAGTTGGCCCGACTGGCCGAACACCTGCAGTTCAACCTGGCTGACGTGTTCGCCATGGTCGGCTACGTCGTGCCCCGAGAGCTCCCCAGGTGGCAGCAGTACCTGCAGACCAAGTACCCCGACCTACCGGAAGCCGCCGTCGATGAACTGCATGCCGCCGTGGTGGACATTGCCGCCCGCTTCGGCGTGGAGATGTCGTCCGAAGCGAATTCAATCGAGATGCCACCTTCGCGTGTGATTCGTCCGACCAGCGAAGGCTTGGTGAAGGAGTTCGGAGAGGACTTCGCGTGACGGCTATCTCAGGGGAACCCTCAGGAATGGTCTCAGTTCTGCGACGTGGTGGTGAGGGCGTCACGGACGACGCGCTCACGAAGGCATGTCAGGAACTCCCTGGCGTCCAGTCGCTCCTCGTCCAACAGGGCGGAGTCAAGGCCCAGGACGACGCAAAGCAGCACTTCATAGTCATGAGTAGCGGAAAAGCCAAATGCGGCTACATCGTCAATCTCAGCCAGCAGCAGCTGCCACCGGCGGTGGCCAATCCTCTTGAGGTGGGAATCAACCAAGTCCGTCCACCGCGCGCCGCTGCGGTAACCACCCGTCAGCCAGGTGAAGCACTTGACGAGTTCGGGAAACGCCTTGCCGAACCGAAGCTGGACTCGCTGGCTATTGAGCGAGAACTTGGGGGTCGAAGTATCAGTATCCGTCTTGATCGTCATAATCCTATGCACCTTATTATACGGTATTGTGTCAATAGAATCACTCCGACTCTATTGACACAATCACCACTCAGCGCGAACATATATGGGCACTAAGCGGAGAATCTATCGATGAATAACGCAAGACAGCGGCTCACGGAACGAGTCAACGAGCAATCACCAGCACCAGGTGCGACGATCGAACTTGAGGATGATCAAATGGTGGACGAGCCCGCCAAGCGAGCGGTTCTGTACCTCCGGGTCAGTACACCCTCCCAGGTCAATACCGATTACAACCCTGAGGGCATCTCCATTCCTGCACAGCGCGATGCCTGTGAGCTGAAGGCCAAGGCCCTAAACGCCGAGATTGTCCACGAGTTCGTCGAACCTGGACGAAGCGCCACAAATGTCGAAAGGCGCCCGGTATTTCAGGAGATGTTGGCCTGGATCAAAGACAAGAAAGACATTGACTTCATTGTCTGCCACCAGTTCAGTCGCATGTTCCGCGATTCAGTTGATGCTGGCATCACCAAACGCGATCTCGCCAAACATAATACTCGGGTGGTGTCGACTGCCATGGATCTTGGCGAGGGACCAGAAAGCAACATGGTGGAGACCATTCTGCATGCCGTAGATGAGTACCGCTCCAAGGCGGACGGTGCTGACATTGCTTACAAGATGGGGGCCAAGGCCAAGAGCGGTGGCACTCTCGGTAGGGCCAGGCTGGGTTACCTGAATGCCCGCGATCTCTCCGAAGGTCGAAACATTGGGATCGTCACTCTTGATCCTGATCGTGCACCATTGGTCAAGACCGCCTTTGAGCTGTACGCCACAGGCGACTACAGCTTCGAGTCCTTGGCGGCTGAACTAACACGGCGAGGTTTGCGCACGAGGCCGGGACGTCATGCCGGCGGTCCCGTCTCCATCTCAAAGATTGGCAGCCTCCTTCGGGATCCGTATTACATCGGTCTGATCACCTACAAGGACGAGATCTACCAGGGACGGCACGAGCCACTGATCAGCGACGATCTCTTCGATCGGGTCCAGCTAGTCCTGGAAGAGCGCAGTGGAGGTGGTGAACGGCAGCGGCGCCATCACCACTACTTGAAGGGCAGCCTGTGGTGCGGACACTGCCGGTCCGACGGCATCGAGTCACGGATGATCATGCAGTGGGCCAAGGGGAACGGTGGCAAGTACCGCTACTACTTCTGCCGACGCAAGCAGGAGCACAAGTGCGGAACGCGCTACGTAGAGGGCCGGCGGATTGAATACGCCCTGATCCAGTTCTACGCCAGTCTCCGATTTCCCAGTGACGCGGCCGATAATCTGAAACGTCTCTTGAGAGAGACCCTCGACGAGGAGGAGACGGCCTCCAGGCTGCTCCATGAGCAACTGACAGCTGAGGTACTTCGACTGGACCGCCAGGAGGAGAATCTCCTTGACCTGGTAGCTGACGGCGAAGAGTCCTCAATCAAGATCAAGCAGCGATTGGCGGTCATCATCCGCAAACGCAATCTCATCGCAAGTCGCCTCCGAGAGACCGGGGATCGACTGGCTGCCGGAGCGGCGCTCATCCAGGATGCTCTGGCCTTGCTCGAGGACCCCCAGCGTTTGTACAAGCGCATGGCGCCGGAGCAGCGACGCCAGATGAATCAGGCGATTTTCGAACGGCTGTACGTATTCGACGACAGCATCGGTGAAGCGGTCTTCCGGCCTCCGTTTGACGAACTGATGGAAGCCAAGGAGTTCGCGCTGAGTTTGGCCAGTTCGATCGGCACCGTCGAGTTGGTTACCCCCCATGGAAGTCCGAAGGGTGCTTCGGCCGATCGAATGCGATTGGCCCAATCATTTCTTGGTGACGGTTCTAATAAGCGGGTCATGGTGGAGGTCCTAGCGGATTACTCAAACCACGCTGACCAGGGGGAACGTCTTCGGACCCTCCTCGAAATGGCCCGTTCTGGGGCGTCTGAGCCCAAAACTCAAACCGGCAAGCAAGTCCACCGACGGCTACGGCCAGTTGAAATTGAGCAGCTTGTCGCCGGCTATCAAGCCGGAGCCACGGTCTACCAGCTGTCAGATCGGTTCAGAATCAGTCGAAGCATCATGTCGCAACATCTCGAGCGAGAAGATGTTCCTCGACGGCACCGGCCCATGTCCGAAGCTCAGGCGCAGATGGCTGTCAGGCTCTATTCCAATGGGATGTCTTCTATCGAGGTAGGGGCCCAACTAGGGCGAGACCCCAGGGCGGTTCGCCGAGTGCTTCAGAAGGCCAGGGTGAGGATGAGGGACTCTCACGGCCGGGATCGATGTTAGGCAGCCCGCTCGAGGACATCGAGACGTGACTCAACTTTGTCCAAGCGTCCGTCCACCTGATCATTCGAGGCCCAAGCGCTATTTCTTTCTCAGGTTCATGTTCGTTTCACCACAGTCGCAACGCAGAACCGACGGATCACTCTTTGGAACTGGATAGAGCCACGACCCGCACGCCGCGTTTGGGCAGCTGAACTCCGCCAGTAGTACCTTGACTGCCTCGACCACCGGTTCAAAATCTGACTTGGAAAGCGTCGCCCACTCGTTGTAGTGGACCGCCTTATTGACGACCCATTGCTCACCGCCGTACTTCTCAAGGGCGGCATTGCGCGCCTCCGTCATCTCTTTCACGTCATCCATGGAGGAATCGAGATTCCAAGAGTTGGCTGATGCCGCCGCCTTCTTCAGGAGACTTGACTGCCGGCTCACCACGGCGGAAAAGAGCTGCCCCAGGTCGTATCCAGCATCGCCACGATAGGGGATCGGTGCAGCCGTGATGTCCGCGAGTTCGCGCATCACATACTCAAGATGCTGGCGTAAACGAGCAGCCGCGGCCGGAACATCGTTCTTTGCAAGGTCCTCCGAGATCCGATCCCAGACCTCTGCCACCTCTTCGACGATTGGTCCTGACTGCACGCTCCATCCCTGAAACTCGACGCTTGCCTTCGGTCCGATCAGACCTTCAGATCTCATCTGCCGTGCCCAGATCCGATCGTGGGTCGTGATGATGAACTGAGTGCCAGGAAACTGTTCGGTAAGAAGTCGGCAGAACTGCTTGCGATGCCCACTGTCAATGGACATCACTACATCGTCGAGCACGGCAAATGAAAAGCTGTCACCGAACAGACGCTTCATCAATGCAAGGTATAGGCAGACTCCCATTCCATCTTGGTGACCCTCACTATGGTAGGCACCGGGAGGGAACATCCCCAAGCCGTAGAAATCGACAGAAAGATCGAGTTTGCCGGATCCTTGTTCAAGCTTCGCTTTGAAGCCCGTCTCATCGTCAATGTTGATCTCGCGATAGAACGCGCTGAAATCTGCTTCCACCGATTCGTACATCTCGGTGAGTGATCGCTCGGCAATTTCGTTGTACGTCTCGTATGCGACACGCGACGCGGATTCTCCCAATCTGGCCGCCCCCAAGACCTGCCGTGCCTTGCGATATTCCGTGAAGCGATCCTGCGCTCGCGTCAAGAATGTTTGGGCGTTGACCGTCGCACTTTGGTCTGGCTTCGAATCGACCGTCCCTCGGAGGGCGTCGAGGTCCTCAAGCACAGTGGCGTAGGCGCCGGTCCAACCCTGTGTTAGGCGGACCTTCTGGTCCAGGACGCTCTCCACGGACGACAACTCGGTGGCAAGAGTGGAGAGTGAATCTGACCAAGAGCTCAGACGACCCTCCGCATCCTTTAGCGATTCACTCCTCGCGAGTGAGATCACGGGCGTCAGCAGAGATTTGACCGTTCCGGCGGACGACGCCAGGGAAACTGCATCCTGCTTCATGCGGTCACGTTGCTCCCCGGCGCTCGCAGTCAGCTTCACCTTCTCTTCAAGATGCTCGCGGAGAGCCTCCACCGATGCCCACTCGGTATCGCAGAGAGGACAGAACTGCGAGTCAACGTATTCAAGACCTTTCTCGACGAACGAACCTTGTCTGACCAACTGGAGCAAGCCCGGATCGTCTTCAATCGCTTGGATATCCTCCTGTAAGCGAAGAACTTCGATTCGCTCCCCAGTACCTTCATCCCTTAACCAGTCTTTGACGGCATCTATGTCACGGAGGGCGGACACCTTATTAAAGCTCGATGCGTTGGCTGCATTCGTGACGCCATCGTCCAACTGTGCATGTTCGGTCAACGCCTCTAGGATCGGCACATTGAGGACGAGGCGTCGTTCGTTCACGGAAGACAGGACGTTTTCTGGAGATGCAGCCTCAACTTCCAGATGTCGCTTGAGAGCATCGCGTGCATTTGTCGTGTCTTGAGTCGCTCGATCCACCGCCGTCTTCGCTCGATTGCGCGCCGTTCCAAGCGCGCTTCGAACTTGGCTGATGCGATCGAGCCTGAGAAGTGCCTGAACTTCCTTGGAGCGCGTTCCAGCTTCAGCCAGCACGTACTTGATGATTTCGCGGCGGGATAGAACTACTTCGGGATGGCTGGTCGCCTCCTCGATCGCCGCCCGGATGTCGGGCTCGTCCGGAACGATCTTCAGGACCTTCGGAGTCTTCATGTTGCGGGTGATCGTCGCTGTCCTGTCCAGACTGGGAAGCATGAGTTCTATGGTCACTTCGGCTGCGGCAGGATCGTCTCGACGGTCGACATGAGGTCCGTGCTTCTGGAGTGTGATCCCTGCAGTCCCCTGGCCCGACAAGCGAGATATTGCACCAGTCAGGCAGAACTCGATGGCATCAACCACGCCACTCTTACCGGAGCCGTTGGGGCCTGACACCACAAAGGACTCACCACCGAAGTGAAGCGTCAGGTCGCGCAGACCCCGGACTTCCTTCATCGTGATTGACTCAATCTTGATCACACCAACTCCTCTTCCGGCGGGGGCGAGAAGATCGCGACCAGATCATCTGGATCTAGCTTCTGTTCGGGAGCGAGGATCATCTGTAGCTGTTCGATCATCTTGGGAGTTACATATTCGTTCTCCCCAAGGGCAGCAAAGAACTCCGCCATGATCTCTGACTCAATAGCGGACATGGACTATTTTGCCCCCTCGTAGTCAGTTCGATTCTCGGAGTTTCCGTTCAGCCTGGATGCTCCGAGACATTGAGCCGTCCGTGAGTCGGGTAGATCCACGGTCAATGCTGAAAAGTCAGACATTCCTGGCAAGTACGGCGCAGGAGGGTACCACGACAGGGGGGAAGGGCTCCGCACATCGGTGGTCTTCACGCCGCCTCCCCCTCTCCGCCACGGTCATCATGCTTGGTCTGCATGTCTCTGGCAACAGCAGGCAGTGCTCGGGCTAGCTTGCGATCGTCGATTTCTGGCGGGGTCAGAGCGTAGGAGCGGACGTTGCCGTGGGTGCGGGACTTCGTCTTCAGGTGGGGGAGTGGTGGCTGGGGATGGGTCGCCAGGAACTCGATCCGCTGGGTAATGACCTGCGTTCGATGGAGCAGCCTGGGAAAGGACTTGCCAGCTCGATTCGGCAGGCTGGGCTGCTCCCGGGTGACCTGGTGCCGGTGAACTAGAGCTTCGTCGGTGGTGCAGGTCTTGGAAGGTGCGTAGTACTCGTGTACTTCCATCTGCTGGTTGTAAGGCAGGACGGTGAAGATGTCAGGAAACCAGCTCCACGCGTGTACGAGAAACAGTCTTTGCTTTGTGTAGTCATCATTTGTGAGTCTAGGCACCGGTACATGTCTCCCCTTATAGGGATAGTTACTCATATATGTACCGGTTGGTCAAGATGGTGCGAAAACCAGAAAACCTGTTGACCAGGGGTGACGGCCACCCGATCGTGAGATAGCGTGTGTACTGGTTGGATATAGCCGACGTCTGGTGAGTGCTGAAGTACCTTAAATGGTGGAGGTAACCGGACGACAGTCGAACCATGCCGAGATGGTCAGGCTCGACCGACTCCACCAGTGGCTCACCGGGTCTGACCGGGTAGTTCGCGACTCAAGAGCGGGTCAGAACGTTAGACCTCGGCAACGGCAGCACCGATTGTCACCGGAGCAGGTCGAGCAGCTTCTAGCCGCTCGCCGGTCAGGCATATCGGTTGAGGAGCCGGCCCGACGCTTCAGAATCCACCCCGCAACGGTGTTCGAGCATGTCAATCGGACGGTCGCCGAGCGGCGCTATCCCGCTCTTGACGCGGCGCAGGTCGACGAGGCCGCACACCTCTACCGATCTGGCGAATCCCTCAGAAGCATCGGGGCTCATCTCGGTGCCAATGCAACCACGGTCCGTCAGTACCTTCTTCAAGCGGGGCTTACGATGCGTTCGAGGTAGAAGTAATGGCTAGTTCACCAGCGAGCTGAACCATGGTTCCACGTTCTCCGCGGAAATGCCTGTTCCCGTGGGACATCACCAGGCGAGTGGGACAACTCTGGAGCACCAGAACTCAGATGAGTTAGCACATCAGGCGGCGTTACATGGCGACAAACTCGTTGACTCGGTCGGCTGATCATCACTATGAATGTGCCCGAACGGGACGACGAGCGGAAGACTGACGAATGACAGACGAACCGAAGCATCTTGGAGACAAGAAGCAGTCTGACAGTGAGCGGATGCTCAAGTTCCAGCGTCGGTCCATTCAACTGACGAGCGTTGCAGAAGTGCTGATTGGAATCTTGGTCGCGGTTGGGGCAGGTCTCGCACTTACTCAGTTGGGACGCGGGGCAAGCGCCATCACCAAGGCAAGTACTTCCTTTGCAGTGTTGGCAGCTGTGGGCGCTGTGGCAACAGTTGGCTTCGCGCTCCTTGCCCTTCGACAGAGTTCGTCGAAACGAGAACTCCGGCGCTATCGGATACGAATCTCCGACTTAGAGTCGGAGCTAGGGCTGAGGGCAACTCCGAGTGAGACGCAAGGAACATCGACCGCCGATGAAAGCAAACCTCGGCTCGTGGAATCCGGAGACACCGGGTCTCCACCGCCTCCGACTACCCCTTTGTCTTCGATAGGAGCTGACGATTCGAATCGCAAGTGGTGGAGAGCGGCCATTCTCACTCTGCTGGTAACGATATTTGCAGGCATCTTCTCCCTTGTCGCTGCGGAGATAGCGAAAGCCGATCCCCCTCCGAACTGCGTGGCCTACTTGCAGGAGATCACTTCCTTGGACCGCCAGTACGGGCATGCGAATGTGCTCAGGGCTCTGCACGTTATTCGTTTGAATAGCTATTCTGACCAGTGTGGTTCGGCGTCTTCGATTCTGAACGCTCTGGATGGATCGACCGGTTGATGCGTCTGATCAAGATCGTCGACGAGGAGACTGGCCCTTCCGTCCTCGAAGCTGCCATGGCTCGTAGCCGCCCGTTTCACGCTTGCTTTCGTCAATGAACTTGTCGAGGTCCGTTCGGCGGAACATGACCCTGCCGCCAAGCTTGTAGTGAACCAGGCTGCGCTGGGCAACCAGATTTCGAATGAAACTCGTCGAGACTCCGAGGTAGCTGGCCGCCCGGTTGACATCGAGCAACTTGGGATCGTCCGCATCTGAAGAAGGCTGCGGTCCCGGCACGCCTTCAGCGATTTGAGTACGTAGCAATCTCAGCTCATCGATCAGCAGCAGCATCGTGTCAATCAGTTCTCGTTCCGCCGGGGTGTGGTCTGGAGTCCGGGGATCGGGTACCGGCATGCCCATGGCCTCTTCCAACCTTGGCCACAGCGTTCGATCAGGGAGAACTGTGCTGTCCTCCCACTTCCGCACAGTTGCCAGACTGACAGTCATGTAGTCGGCAATATCTCGCTGAGTGAGGTGCTGGCCCTTGCGAACCTGCATCATTGCTTCTCCCCAGCCGCCACCCGGCCAGGTTCGAGAAGTGCTCCACTTCTGATAGCTGTAGGGCTTCGTCATGCCCATGATGGTCGCGCTTGTCGCGGGCGTGGGAAATCGGGGAGCCAACGGTACGGTTTCCGTGTGCCGAGAGGAACTGACAAGTTAGTCGCACACCACTGAAACCGGAAGGGCTCGACTAGTGAGGAATGAGCTTCAGTGCTTCAGTAAGGAGTGCCCAGGCTTCGGGACTGGTCGGAAGTTTCGCCAGTTGCTCGAGAAATGCGTTCTTCTCCGCAGATACCTTTACGGAAGTTCCGAGGTTGAGGACTTGCTCGGCGTGCATTCGACGGAATTCGCGATCGCTCACCTCAGCAAATCGAATGTGCACCTCAAGGTGTCCCTCGTACAGCCATGTCAGTGCCAAGCGACCCGTCTTGGATCGTCGCGCGCTCACGAGTCTGGTTCCGGAGGGACTCGATATGGTTCTGGGAATTGTTTTCGGCGGTAAGAGGGCGTGATATATCCCCGAAGCTCGACCACGCGTCAAAAAGACTGAGAACTGGGACGAGCCGTCATCATCTGGGGTTACTCGCTCACTTACCTTCTCAAGTCTTTGCAAAGGCAGGTAGTTGCCCCCCGCAGTTATCTTTGTTACGTAGAACGTCTCGTCTGCAAGAGACTCCAGCCATCCAGATTGGCTCGTATTGCCTTGAGGCGACCGCTCCGGGCGAGCGCCCCACCATACGCTCCACCAAGTGTCATCGACATTCAGCACTGAGCGCTGAAGCAGTACCGATCCCTTCGTCCCCTCCACGCGCGAGAACTCATCTAGTACCACCATGTCAATGGTCTCGCGATCTGTCGATCCCATCGTCTGAACGCTACACGGTGTCATCGACAGCGGATCCCCGAAGGGACGGAATCGCGCGCCAACGATCACTTCGGTTCGATGAAGGGACCTGCGTGTGCCCCCTGCCCCAGATAGCCGGCTCGGTGGAACAGCCCGGCACACCGAACATCAACTGCTTGCCTTGCGAACGGAGCACACCCTGCTGATTTCCGAAAGGTCGATGGTCAGTGCCATGTGTAGCGGATGGGGTTCGAGGAGCCCGGCTTGCGATACTCGTCAGGCACTCGCTTGCCGACGTACAGACCTCTGATTTCATCCGATGCCTCCGCGCCCGTGAATCCGAACCGCCCGGCTACAGGCTCCCGGCCAGGGAAGTTCTCAGCGGTGGCTTCGGCCCACTGGGATGCGACGAAGGCTCCGACAATGAGGCCTTGGCGCGTCGGCAGGATCACTTCTGCACGTTTGGCCTTCGCGAGGCTGAGCTTCCAGGCGTAGCGGGTCGCCTCGTACAGAGAAGTTTCCGCGGCGGATCGGTTCACGCTGATGAGCAAGACCCTGTGCTGAAAGACAGCTGGCTCAGCGGCGTACCGACGGACGATCTCCAAGGCGTGCATGGCGCCGAAATCCGAGTTGCCCAATCCACCTGCGATATTGGTGAGTCCCGGATAGGCGTCCATGAGCGCGGCTTCGACCTCGAAGGCGGTCCTGTCGTCCATGCCATGGCGATGAATGACGTGCGCAACCTCGAAACCGGCGAGGTGAATGTCACGAATCCGCCGGAGCTTGTTGCTCGGATCCTCCTCGCCGACTTGTTCGCGAATGTGACCGAAGACCCGGCTGCCCCGGCCCTTGCCGACGTAGAAGGTCTCGCCGTTGCGAGGGTCGATGAGTCGGTAGACGTACATCTTGAGCTTCTCTGCTACTTCGGGCGAAAACGAGGCCACCTCATTGGGCATGCATCCATAGTGCTTCGGCAGAGCCGGGCCATGCCAGAAGAGCCGTTAGCACAGGACGCTCCTGGATTATTGAGGTCTCCGGCGATGGGATCCGCGAGCGGCAGTTCCGGAGCCACCATGCTTGGTGGCAAGTCTGGTGTGCCTGCGGAGGACTTGTGAACATTGATATGAAGGTGGTCGTGCTTGTCAAGGCGGCTCCCGTGTTGACGAGCGACCTTGAGGAAACGATGTGTGTTGCTGGGGTCCGTGTGGACGTCGGCGCGCCCTGTTGGATCCGATTGCACCCCGTCCCATTCAGAGATCTGGACGATGACAGCCGATTTGCCAAATATCAGACCACTTCAGTCACGGTGGGTCGTCCTCGGTCGGACCGACGGCCCGAATCATGGAGCCCGGTTCACGGATCGATTCTCCCTTCTGAGTCGCTTGGCACCTCCAACGGGTGGGCACAACGGCGACACCTCGTGGAACAGCTGGGTGAAGAGAGGATGTGCGACTTGATCGAGGCCAACCGCTCTGGATCCGGACCAAGTACTCCGTCTCTGGCAGTCGTCAGGCCCGTCGAGCCACCGAAGCTCAAGATAACTCCAAGAGACGAATCTCAGTTGGCGGAGTGGCGGCGGCGCGCTGCCGGTGCTGCTTCAAGGATGAGCCTGTTTGACAATCCGAACGTCAAGAAGCCCGAGTTCGAAGTCGTGCCGTGGCGCTTCCGATACGAATACCGGTGCAGCGCACCTGGCTGCAATGGTCACAGCCAAACGATCGTCGACTGGGAGGTGCTCGCCCTTTGGCGTCATGTTCGGCATCGAGCCGACTGGCGCGACAAGATGCGAGTCAAGTTCGAGGAAACCCTTTGGCACGGGCGCGACACGGTCCTTTTCGTCGGGAACCAAGAGCAGCATCCGATCAGCTTTCTTGTCCTCGGAGTGTTCTGGCCGCCAGCCGGGCCGGCCCAAGAGGTGTTCGAGCTGTGACCAGGGAGTTTGCTGCCAAGGACTCTGTGAGCAACCATCGTCAAGTGTCTGGACGGATCTACAGCGTTGGCTACGAGGGCTTCGAGCTCAAGTCCTTGATCGATCATCTCGTGTCCTCGAAAGTCTCACTCGTAGTCGATGTCCGGTTGACTCCCCAAAGCAGGAAGCGCGGGTTCTCCCGAAAAGCACTCTCAGGCGAATTGCAAGAAGCTGGCATTGACTACCGGCACGAACCGGCACTTGGGAACCCTCGGGACAATCGGGACTCATTTCGCCGAGGTGACGGCGAGGAAGGCCGTCGCCGCATGCGTGAGATCCTTGACAATGGATCCGGACCCGCACTGCAGCGGTTGATCGAAGATGCCCGAGGCAGCCACGTCGCTGTGTTGTGCGTAGAGCGAGAGCGTCTGCGGTGTCATCGTCATGTGATCACTGAGATGATTCAGGAAATCGACTCAACGGTGGAAGTGGTGCAGATCCTGTAAGGGTGTAGCCAGGCCGGCGTAGTACCCCGGGGATATCGTCTTCCCATGATCTCTGACCAGGACGTTGGCAGGCTTCAGGCGTGTACCCAGTCGCTACCGACAGATCGACAGCACGACATGTATGACGACTACGTTGTCAACCTCTTCCTGGCGGTCCTCGATTTCATGATGAAGGTGGTCACCGTCAACAAGGCGATCGCGTTCTACCGGGCCAATCGACGGGACGAGGTTCATGACCTTCCGTCGCTGGAGGCCGCTGTGGCGAGGTTCCCAGACGATCGCGCCGGGAATATAGAGCTTGCACGGTACCTTTGGGGGAACAACCACTGGACGAGGGCTGGCATGCTCAGGAACCTCGCCGAGTACTTCGAGTCGATCGGCGTGATTGATCAAGCGAGCCTGGTCAAGTGGGCGAAGACCGCAGATTTCCGACGAGAATTTGAAGGGCGAGTCAAGGGACTCGGATTCGCTGTGTTCCAGTGGATTCTCATGCGCTGCGAAGTCGACACGGTGAAGCCGGATACGCACACACGAGCCTTTGCCGAGCTGTGCCTCGGCAGGGCGCTTTCGGATGATGAGGTGGTGGAAGTCATCTCCCGGACAGCACAGAAGCTCGGTATCCCTGCGAGAGGTCTCGACGTCGCCATCTGGGAGCACCAGAGCGGCAACATCGAGCCGAACAGCCGGGAGGATTAAGGCAGGAGACGGACCATTCATCGCGGCGTGGCCTGCATAGTTCGGAGGGATGCCACGAACGTTTGTACTGGGTTGCCCCGCGACGACGTCGTTAGTGAAGCTGCGATCGTAGTTGCATCCATACGATCGGAAACTGAACTTGGGTGGTCCAGGTACTTCCCCACGTAGTCGGTAGTGATGAAGTCACTCCAGACTGAGTCCACACGTTGACGCGTCCAAAAGCACCTGAGTACTGTGCAGCGGTCATGAACTGATAGGTATTATTGTTACCAAAACGCAACGTCGCAGCGGTACCAGACTGAGTCACTGCTGATACCCAATACCATCCCGGTCGGAGTAACTTCCATAGACCCGTGATACCCGCTGTGAATGAAACGGCAGCCGAGGAGTAGGTGCCAAAGTCAGCCAAGAGGCTTCCTGGTCTTCCCCCCGTGCTGTCAGGCAAGTAGATCCCCAACCGTACCGAGTTCCCTGAGCCCCCAGTTGTTACCTCGGTACCGATCGAGGTAACTATTGCTGTATTCGGAATATATATGGGCGTGGCATAGAGAGTTCCGTTTACGGGTGTGGCAGCCGATGAGCTAGCCGTCGGCGTATACAGATACCAGTTGTCGACGATCGGCATATGCGGGATTGTCTGCAGTTGAGTCGCCGGCATCCCGCTCGCTAGAGCTAGCTGAGTCTGAGTTGCTACTGAAGTTATACTATTGAGCGTTTGATAAATCACGTTCGCGGCTAATGCAGCCCCAAGGAAGTTGGGGTGAACATCGTCGGTCTGCATTATTGAGCAATCTGCGACCCAATCGCCGCTATTATGCGCCACGGCTGTGGTGCCGTTGTAGCCACGCGTTACTGTTAGCGTGAGATTTGGAACGGTACCACTGATCCCAGTTACGAACATGTCTTCGTCGCCGTTAACCCCGTCTAGGCGAATTCTAAAACCGGACGTGGTCGGGAAGGTGGCGCCATTGGTTGTAATGGAGATTGATGTAGCACCAGAGGTACAGTTGCTGGCCAGAAGGCCAGATCGGGCATACCAAACAGCGTCAAGATCGGCTACAGCGACGTTTGAGCCAAAACTGGCCACTACAGCCGCTGTGACGCTGTTATGGCCCGGCGTTACTGAGACAGGATCGTTCTCCGCCCAAAAAAAGCCATAGTTATGTCGGGGTACATTACAGACTGCAATCGGTGGCGGTATTGCTGACTCAATCCACCAACTATCAAATATTATCTGGGCACCGGTGTCGCCTGATACAACACCAGTAACAGTTGCCGTTATGGTCTTTCCGGCATCGGCTGGGGTACAGACAAAACGCTTTGCGACCGGAGCCGGAGTACCTGCAAAGCCTTGACCTGCAAGGGTGGTAGTGCCCGTTATCGTTGCGTTACTACCGTTAGTTGACCAATTTACGCCGTAGGTACTTTGAATCGTTAATACAGCCCCTGAACCGTGTGCTGACGCAGAGGTTCCATTTACGCCACGAGTCACCGTCAAACTAGTGGTTCCCTGGCCAGCAGTAACTAAGACATCCTCAGCGCTATTGCTGCCTTCAGCCGCTATATGTGCAACATACGTTCCAGAACTAGGGAATTCAGTGGCTAACGTGATTGGCATCGTCGTCGTGACATTTGTCATCGAACCGGACAGAGTAGTGTATCCATTAGAAGTGCCAATCATTGAGATTACCACCGTTCCACCGCTGAAGTCGGTCGGCAGGGTAACGGTAATTGAGGCAGCGTTGGCAGAGGCATAGCGGTAGGCCGGACCACTGTTTTGACTAATGCTGGCAACCGTTGTCCAAGTGCCTGATGTACTAATCGTTCCATTCCAGGTAATTGAGCCACTAGTTGTCGAAGAGCCGAAGAAAGCACCTGCTTGGACCCGTGAGATCGAGGCCGTAAGGGTATTTGACCATGCGTTTAGGCCCTGAGTGGGCCATGAGACGTTGTCACGGATTACATCATTTACTCCAAACAGAAAGACACTAGCACCCGATTGCTCGGAGATAGGCACATCCACGTTGGTCTCTCCGCTTTCTAGGTCTCCAGTAGAGGACCAAGGCAGTACGTATTGATAAATGCTTCCCCATCCAGCATTTCCGGGTCCATTGCCATAAGTTAGGTATGAGCCTGACTGACCTAAATGTAGAAGATTCTGAGCTGTAATGCCAAGCATGCCAGCTAGTCGGCCAGTAATGCCGACCTCATTCTGGACCTGCTCGGAGCCAACATTTACACCGGCGGCCCATGAATGCCCCATCATCGTAAGCGAGTGGATCTGAGTGATTGGCGCAGCCCCAGAGCCTACTGCCCCAGTAGCTCCACTAGGCCCCGTAGCCCCTGTAGAACCTGCACCTGTTGCCCCCGCTGGTCCAGTTGCTCCAGTACTGCCAGCACCTGTAGCCCCCGTTGTTCCCTGTCCACCTGTTGGGCCAGTGGCGCCAGTCGCGCCTGAGCCAGTTGCTCCATCATTGCCAGTAGGGCCAGTTGCACCGGAAGGTCCAGCGTTGCCTGTTGGACCCGTGACACCTGTAGCTCCTGCTCCCGTAGCACCTGTTGTTCCAGTAATACCTTGTGGTCCGGTAGAGCCTGTAGCACCATCAGTTCCGTTTGTCCCACTAGGGCCCGTAGCTCCACTAGCTCCTAGGGCTCCGGTAGCACCTGTGCTACCAACGCCAGTAGCTCCGACAGGACCGGTAGCACCAGTTGTTCCGGTATTGCCTGTGGTTCCTGTTGGACCGGTAGACCCAGTAGCACCAGAACCAGTTGAGCCTTGAGCTCCACTAGCACCAGTAGTGCCCGCACTTCCAGCTGTACCAGTAGGACCGGTAGCTCCTGTAGGGCCAGTAACACCACTACCACTAGCTGTACTGTCTACATAGAACTTGTTAGCAGCATCAGTACTGTTACTTGGAGTGGGTATGGTAGGAGAGGTAGTAAAGGTCTTAGAACCATTGATGGTTTGGTTGCCGGAAGTGGTAACACCACCAGCTTGAGGAATAGCGTTAGGATTAACGCTACCATCAGCGTTAAGAGAGACTTCTAGGAACTCATTGAGGACTATACCCCAATCACCATCATCACCATCTATTATTGGTAGGCGTGCCATACCTTTGTTTTGTCATCCTGCTTACGTATGACTGAATTATAGAGCATATGGAAGGCATCGCCAAATACAGCATCACTTGATCGACTATGCAGCTGGTCAGTTCGGCACTGGTGATCCCTTGCTCGCGCATGAACCGAGGATTCCGAGCTTCACCGGATTCGTATGCGCCGGCTTCACAGCGTCGGCCGGCCAGGATCGGGGGGTCTGCCGTTGGTTTGGTTGCCCTGGTCCGGATGATTCGGGCGACGCCCTCGTACGATCGAATTGCCTTGAGGAGGTTGCGATCAGCGCGCCAGACTCGACACGAGCATGACGTTGACTTGACATGTCCTGAACGCTGAGCGGGAATCAGTTCATGACCATGAGATTGCGATCGCCGCGGAGCCGCGCCAAGTATCGTCATCTGGAGTAGTCGCCTGTGAGCCAACCAGGTGCGAACGTCGATGCGAAAGGACCACGTGCCACAGCGAACGAGGTCTCATGAACTCGAAGCGATTTCACGAAGGCAACTTCGAATGCTCTGTCCAGAACGCTGGGTCCTACGCGACAAAACCGACGATTACGGCATAGATGCCGAGATTGAGATCTTCGAGTCAGGCAGACCGACTTCTGAGTTCATATTCCTGCAGCTCAAAGCCACGGACCACATGGCGGAACCACCTCAGATCAATCTCTCTACCGAGCATGTGGCATATTGGAAGGCCCTGCCGGTACCCGTTCTCATACTTACCACTGTGGCCCCCACCGGTTCCTGCTGGGCGGTATGGGCAGATGAGCTTGATGATGTCGGCCCGCGTCAGAAGTCGTTTAGGTTCACCTACCAACTCGCCCACCGCGTTACCGATGCAAACTTCGCTGGCGTGGTATCGGGCCCGAAGGCCGCTTCTGGTGAATCGATCCTGCCAAGGCGTCCAACGGTAGCGATCCACAATGCAATACCGCTTCCCTCACCTTGGGCATCCAACACGGACGACACAATGAGGGCGCTTGAGAAACTGACTAGCCGTGATCAAATGGGAGTGATCGCGCTTGTAGGAACTGGCGGCGTGGGAAAATCGACCATAGCCAGCCAAGTGGCGCGCGCCGCATTGCCATCAAACGATGTCGTCTGGTGGATTGGTGACGCGAGCGCCCATCCTGAACTGGCCTTGACATCTGGACTGGCGGCATTGGCCCGACGTCTCAATCTCGTCGATGATGCGAGTTCCGAGCCGGAGGCCGCATCAGCCGCGATTGCTGCGTTGGAAACAGGGACTCGATGGCTTCTCATTCTGGACGGCATCAACAAGCCGGAGGTGGTGACCAACGCTCTACCAGCCATGGGTCATGGCAGCGTTCTAGTTACAAGCCAGTATCGCCACTGGCACGAGGTGGCAACCGTGCTGCCACTGGATCCGATGACCAATGAGCAAGCCGCCAGGTTTCTCCGCACGCGAGTGGAGTCAACGAATGCGTCGGCTGCAGCAGACGATGCGATTGAACCTCTTGCAGAGCTGCTGGGCGGCCTTCCGCTCGCGCTTGAGCAAGCCGGCGCATTTGTGTCCCGCAATCCGAGCCGTAGTTACGCTCAGTTTCGTGACCTACTGGAGAATGAGGGCATCCGCCTGTTTGAGCGGGCCGGACCCCCGGCTACCTCTCGTGACACCGTCGCAAGTGTGTGGCGCGTGTCCTCGACAGCTGCCAATGCAGAATGCTCAGGAACTGCGGAGCTGATGCAGTTGCTATCAATCATCGGGGATGGACCGATTCCACTGGCTGCACTTGACCAGTTGGACGACTTTCCAAATTGGGAGGAGGCTCTTGACGTACTTCATGCCTACTCGCTTTGCCAAATGACATTCACAGATGTCACGGTGCATCAGCTGGTGAAGATGGTCAGTAGAGATGCAATGGAAGCGGATGAGCTGGCCTTGGCAGCTAGGAGGATGGCCACGGCGATTCAGCAGTGGCTGCCACCTGATCGCGGCCTGTCATCGAATTGGGAAGCATGGAACACCGTTGGTGTACATATCGATGCCATGATTGAAGTCAGTCGAAGTGATGGCCCCGCATTGGCGAAGGTATTGGATCTTGCGGATCATCATGCGGGGTACTTGCGTAGCAGGGGACTATACGACGAATCCCTGGCCCGACATAGATTCCTACTCAAGGTCGCGTCTGAGTCCGCTGAAATGGAGCCGGCAATGTCTCTCCATTTCCGATGCGGCATCGCATCCGACTATTGGTGGCGCGGCGAGGCCGATGCGGCCTATGCGGTGATGGAAGAGCTGTTGCCTGAAGCGCGGGCTATCCTGCGTCCGGCCGATCCGACGATGATAGATATCCTCGGAATGGTTGGAGCATTGGAGCAAGTGACTGACCAATTTGATTGTGCAGTCAGGACATTTGAGGAGATCTTGTCACTATTGGCGGATAGTGATCAAGTGTCCGAGGCCCAACTCTTGAAGTTTGAGAACAATCTGTTGTTAGCTAGATTGAAGTGCGGTGAGAAGGTGGATGATGAATATGCTGCGCTCAGTGAGAGGGCGAACAAGCTGCACACCGAGAATCACTTCGACACCGGAACGATCATGCATAACCACGCGCTCGCTCTCGAAGCTGCCGGACGACGTCGCGAAGCGATCGTCATGCTTGAGGGCGTGGTACGAAGATCCGAGTCAACGTTTGGAACCGATCACCCAACGACAGAAGCCTCGCGCACGCGCCTTGAAGAGATGCGGCGCCTCGAGGCTTAGCGGCGGAGCCTCATGAGATCGGCTCCTCTCGATGTTCCTGAGTGAAATATCACGGTTGGCTGCAGTTGCGTTCTCCGAATGTGCCGCTGCGACATCTGAGCCGTAGACACTTCTGGAGTCGATCATTGGTCGTGCTCGTCAACGCTGGCGACAGTCCGCGGGTTGGCCATCATGTCAGGATCTCAGGATTTCTACATCGAGAAGGCAGAGTGAGGACAGGACAGGCCGGCGGGCCAATTCCATGGCTTGCACGGCTCCCCACGCTCGATTGTGTTGCCACCCGCCCATCCGGGCACGGGGCAATCGCTCCCGAAACCTGGATCCAGGTGTCCACCGGCTCTGCCTAGAAGCGAATGCCCGCCTCCGCCGAGGGTTCGGGCAAGATTGGGCAATGGTGGGACATGTCAATGGCTCGGTTCACTTGCGACCTGCGCGTGCCGGTCTTCTGGTCAAGCTGGGAAACGGCAGCTTCGTGCGAGCTGTCGAGATGGCCTCATCAGCGTGGGGTGGCAAGTACTTTCCGATCTCCATCTCTTGGGATGAAGCCCAAGACCTTCAATACCTAGAAGCACTCTCGGTCGACTTCCTTCACGCCGTCGATGCCGACTCAGAGGTCCAGGGCTTTGACAAGTCGGTTGGGTTTCATTGGAGTGGAGGACATGGATGGGGGCCCTTCGAAGCTTCGGAGGGGCGGCTGTCGACTCGATTGCTAGACCCGACATGGCTGCTACCGCGGACATCCCGAGATTCTCGGGCTCTCCCGGTATGGGCTGATGACGATCCGCTCAGCGCCGTATTCGCTGTCTGGTTCGGGCGCTACGGTCAAACAGAATTCGAGCGCTCCCTGGAATCGACCTTTGCCGAGGGTGCTGATCGTGTTGAGGTTGGCTCGTCTGAATTACTCCCAAGCCTGGCCGGAAAAGTCACGCCAATTCAGCTGACGGGCGTCGATGTCCGTTACACCGGTGATGGCGAGACAGCCAGCATTGTCGTATTTGAGCCGGGCGACGAGAATGCGCCCTTTGTGCTCTGGAACTTGCAGGCCTGCGGAGCGAACATCTTCCCTTGGCCGCTGGGATACGAGTCAGTGTTCACCACCAGCTTTGAAGCTTGGATTGAGCATGCCCTGGCGAACCAGCAGCTCGGAACGTCTCAGAGCGGTGACGGGAGCCAAAGGGGGTACTACGTCGGCATCTTGAATCTCTCTGGGACCGAGGACGTTCCTGATGCCATTCGAACTATCGCGGAGGCGCGAGAGCTTAGGGTTTCGCCACATGGCATACACCCTCCGAGGGGATGGAATGACGTTCATCCGATGTCGACAGAGTTCCGTCGCAGCTTCAGTGCGGACATATCCACCCGGGATCATTCCGTTCGAGTCCCAGTACCAATCGCCGAGCCGGTTGGTGGTTGGCGAGACCATCGACCTGGAGTGATCGCGTTGGACGTGACTGTTCACGCTGAGAGTGGTCGGTCTGGCTTCACAATTGCAGTGCCACGAATTCGGGAGTTGAGCACTCTTCTTCAGAATTATTTGAACATTCCAGAGCCGTTTCACCGACCGGGCGGAGACGGGCGCATTCTCGGCGCTGATGTGGCCGAATCCGAGATCGAGATCGCCTTCATCAGTTCATTGGCCATCTTTGGTGAACTGCTCACGCCAGACTGGAGATGCTCGCAGAGCGACAACGGGAGATTGACGACCCGACTCATCGAAGTCTTAGGTGGTGCGTCCAGTACGGCCGCAAACGAACCCTCAATTCGCGAAGTACTGATGCAAGTAGGACGGAGCCCGCGCGGAAAGCCGTTGGCAGCCCTCATTGCTGCGGCGCTAAAGAGACAAGGGCCGTGGCCAGGCCTCTTGAGCAGCCCTGGGAGGACGAAGCGCTACCCGAACGAGGTCACGAACCGGCTGATTGGTCAGAAGGTTCTCAAGCCCGTGCTTCCCTTGAAGTGTCCGTATTGCGGAACCGAGACGACATTCACAGCCGAAGATCTGACGACGGTCTTGGAGTGCGGGCTCTGCTCGGAGACGTACCCACTCGGATTCGCTCTGGCGCAGAGCAAGCACAACGATTGGCTGTACCGGCTCACTGGAAATGTGAGCCCTGACCAAATGGCGGAAGCGCTACCAATCATGGCGGCAATGACCATCTTGTCCGGCTACCGCGGTCTGTCAGCGACTTCGCTTCCGCACGTTCTCGGTCTCGAGGTCGGTTCCGGGAAGAGCTGGTCTTGTGAGCTTGACATTGCTGCCTTCATCGAGTGCGGCGGACCGTCGGTAGCCGTTGTCGGAGAGGTCAAGAGTGTGCGCGATCCGATTGACGAGTCGGACATTGCCAATCTCGTCCGCGTTCAGGAGCGACTTCGGTCCAAGCACATCGAATGTGTGATTCTGGGTGCCACGTTGCGACAGGAGCTGGATCCATCCGAAGTCGCTGCATTCCGAAAGCTGTGTGAGCAGGCGCCCAGCAGTCTCAATAGGCGGAGTTCTCCGGAACTTGTGTTACCGATCGTGCTGACCCGGGGCGATCTGTCGATTCCGCTTTTCGATGACAATCATCCATCTAGATGGAACGAACCTGGAGGCGGACTGTCCGGACTCGCTACAGAATCGTGCCGACGCAATCTCGGTCTCGCTGAGATCCGGAATAGGTGGACCGGCAGCGAGTGGGCGTTGGAGCCTGTCTGGCAGGCTGACACCCGTGCATGAATTGAACGAGCTGCTTACCTCGTGTGAACACGAATGATTGCCGCGCAACTGTCAAACGTGTGAGTCAATGAAGGCAATGAGATACGCGCGAGCAGTGCGCTCGGCGACCTCGACGTCACCGTCCAGTTCACCGGGACCAAGACGCCCTGGGTGACTGAGCTTGGTGTTGCGCAGTTCGTTGAGCCTAAGCGCGTCATCACAGACTGAGTCCGGAAGACCCAGACGGTCGGCCGAGGCTTTGATCTTGTCCTTCAAGTGTCGCCGCTCAAGATTTGCCAATTCCCGAAGGGTCGCTCGGATCTTCTTCGTCTGAGTGCTGACGGAAACCTCAGGTGTCAGCGAGCCTCGCAGCTTTGCAATGTGTTTCGCTGCGGAGCGTTGGTCGGCTTCATTCATTTTGTCGGGGAGCTTCTCCCGCTGTGCAATGTCCTCGATGACGAGAAAGTAGTTCTGAATGATGTTCCCCAGGCTGCGTGGGCTTAGATCTGTCCGAACTTGCTGCTGTGTCGCGTCGTAGTAGTAGCGGCAGGTCTGAGCCGCGTATCTGCGTCCGAGTGCCTCACGAGTCTTCACCGACTCTTCCTCCGACGCCGTGAGCGAGCGTGTCGCGAATCCTCCGAAAGTCCCCCCTGTCCAGGGTGAGATCGTGTCACCGATGACTCCGTTTTTGTCGGACTCACCGATCCGAAGGAACTCGATTCGTGGTGCATGTGTTCCGTACGGGGCGAGTGCCACGACGATCGCTGGTGCATAGATGCGCTCGATGGCATCCCAAGCTTCAGAGTGATCGTTTGCCTTGACTTTGATCCAGACCAGGTGAGTGCTCCGGACGATTACCTCCGCGGGCAACGCCGAGAAATAGACGGGAAAAGGCGCTTGGACATGATTGGTGCGGGGTGATTCCCGCACAAGTTGGGCTCGGCGCTCATCATCGAGGGGGTCCAATCGTATGTCCGGGCTAACCATTAAGGTCCCGGCCGGCAACGCGCCGGCACCGATCAGCCCCCAGGCGCTCCAAGTCTTCAGGAAGTTGGTCACGACTGAGACTAATTGTCTCTGGGCATCGGGCCTGGCCAAGGCACGTCAAACTCCACGGCAACACCTGTGGCAAAATGCGGCATGGCAACTGGGAAGACCACCAGGTCAAGCAAGAAGTCCGGGACGAGATCCTCAATGTCGGCTGCCCACAAGGCGGCACTAGCCACGGGACGTGAAGAGGGTCGTGTTGTACGGCGATACTTGGAAGCGCTTGAACAGACAAAGCCACGTCGTGGACGCAAGCGAACGCCGCAGTCGATCCAAAGGCGTCTGGCGGCAATCGATGCCGCATTCGCGGACGCAAATGTGCTGTCTCGCCTTCAACTGACCCAAGAGGGGATCGATCTTGAGGCCGAGCTGGCTACCTCCGAGGACACGCTCGATATTCCATCCCTCGAAAAGGACTTCGTGAAGGTGGCCGCCGCGTACGGATCGAGAAAGGGCATCTCCTATTCGGCCTGGCGATCGGTGGGCGTCAGCGCTGCGGTACTTCAGAAGGCCAGAGTTCCGCGCACGCGAAGGTAGTCAGACGCATGGCTAGCTGCGGGTGGGCAGTCCCTCGGCGCTACAGGAATGGGCTTGAAAGCAACGGCATGAGGTCATCCCTCATCACCCACCGCTCAATGAGTCCACGGCAGATTCGGCCGCCCAAAACTGTGCCATCCGTCGGCGTTGAATCGCAGGAGGCATGTCGCTGGGCGAGGCCAATCGGCCATGCTGGTCGCTGCCCAAACTGCTGTCACTCCGGCGGGCAGAGAGGGAGCGGCAACAGTTGCGAGGGTCTGGTCCCAGGGAGGCGTGCACAGCGTCACCGCCGCCGCGGCCCCGTCCCCGATGTCCAACCACACGAACAGTTCTGCCCGCGGTAGATCGCTGCTCAGCTTCCTGATGTTGTCCGCCTTGTTGAGTTCGGCCTGAACTTCGGCGGTAAGGGCGTTTGTGGAGAAGGACCCGCCTGGGACGCGCATCTGGACCGATACCCATGATTCACCAAGGTGCTCATGGTGATTCCAGGCACAGGCAGCCACTACGCCCAAATCGACCAGCTTGGCCGGAAGGGCACCCTCCTCCGGGTCGACCAGCCCCGGATATTCGGGCAACCAGTCCTCTGGCGGTCCGGACTGTTCCATTTTCAAGAGGATGACTCCCAACTCGCGCTGGAGCTGTCGGGGGTCGGCATCCGGAAGAGTGTGGATGCTCCACGACCACATGAGATCGGGGAGTTGCCAATCTTGCTTGCGGACCTGGGCGGCGAAGTGTGCCCGATGAGCTCTCGTGGACGTAGTGACTTCCAATACGCCGATTGGATCAGCTGAACTCGGATCCAAGATCTCAAAGTCAGGGAGCTGGTGCCTCCCGCCCCCAGGATCGAGCTCCTTCAATTCGGTATCGGTGACACTGCCGACGAGGAGGGCTGCGATCTTCTCAAGGCGCTTTGCATGACTGAGTGTCTCGAGGTATGGCGGAACCGGTGGCTCAATTGTCATGCTCGCACCTCAGTTGAAGCCAGATTCGCGCCCCAACGGAAGGTCCGCGCTCTTGATCGACCGACTGGTGCTGCGACAAATAGTCGGGACTCCAAATTTCGCGCCGAATGTCTCACTGCGTGATCTCCGTCTGACCTGCGCTGAACTCGGCCACGAGTCGCTTGATGCGCACTTGTTCTACGAACGGGATCTCGGAGAGATTCTTCAAACGTTCAAGTCGCACGTCCTCGGGCAAGGCCGCTAACTCTCGCGCCTGCTGCTCAAGTGGCAGAACATTGCTCTGGATTGCGGTGAGGACCTGCCCGAGATTCTTAGCCAGCTCGGTCGATGTCAAAATGGAAAGTACAAGTGGCACGATCACCATGGGGGCATGCGGATCACCGTCGAGCACGCGCATGCCCGACATGCCGGAAGCATTGTCTCGACCGTCGAAGGCGTCGGCTATCCGCGAGAAGGCCGAGATTCCGCCAAGAAGCGTCCGGGCAAGGTCCCGGGCGACATCCAATTCGTCATCAGTCGCTCCATCCACAACAGCAAGTAGGCGATCCAGGCTGCCCATGCTGGCGAAGGTCACTAGGCCATCCTCGGGAGGTCCATCCAGCCACGGGCCTGCCCCATCGGGTCGAAACCGCCGACCGTGGTCGATACCGATCAACCGTTCAACCGCCGGAGCATCAGCTTCAAGATGTCGCATTGCCTCTTGATCGCCCAGCAAGAGTCCGAGCGTCAGCGCAATGCCCTTGGCGCGGTCGGAAAGGGCCTGCCGGTTCATGCGTGGGAAGCCCTTGCCTCGCTTGCGGGCCATAACCTGCGCTGCGGCTTGGATTGCCTCCCAGCGAGCCGCCGGGTCACCGACGGCGCCAGAGTGGTGCTTGGCAAGCTCCTTCTCAAAGGTCTCCCGGAGCTGACGGAGGTATGTGCTGATTGAACTGCGAACCCGGGAGGACTCGATCGCATAGCCGTCGTACCAAAGTGCAGCCCGCAGGACATTGGTGTCCTTGCTCTGGCGACGTAAGTCCAGGAGCGAGCACAGCTGGTCAGTTGTTCCCGGCGGATACGTCCACACCGGGCGCTTCCCTTCCTGACCACTTCGCTCTGGGCGGGGCAAGAGACCTTGGTGCCGCCAGTACTCCATGGTCCTCTCAGTTGTTGATGGATCGGTCTTGACGGCCACGGCGAGAAGTTGGGCAGTCTTGACCCGTTCCGATGTACTCCCACTAGAAGGGTCCATATCCTGCGCTCCCACTCAACTGGCCGCTAACTCGCGATCTCCGCTTCAAGGGGGAATTCCCAATCCACGGGCTGTAAATGACGGTACGATCGACCTCGACACGTGGACATCAGCTACGTGAGTACCCTCACTTTATAGGAGGAATCGAGATGAAACCGACAGAAGCAACAAGACTCCAGGCATACATTCAGCAATGGCGGGCAGTGAATCCGTACCGGTGGCAGCAGGGCGCTCAGGTCGTGGCCGGCGGCCGGGAACAGTGCGATCCCGACGCTGACGGCGCTGTGCAGCGCCATGCCGTTCAGGACGAACCTCTCAGCCAGCGCCGCCTGCAGCTTGACGGCGACAGCCTTAGCCTCCTCATGGCCTGCGTCCTGGAGCAGGACCGCGAACTCATCACCGCCCAGACGCGCTAACAGGTCCCCGTCGCGCACCCCGTCGCGCAGCCGGGCCGCCACCTCGACCAGGAGCCGGTCGCCGGCGTCGTGGCCCAGGCTGTCGTTGACCTCCTTGAACTTGTCCAGGTCCAGCAGCAGCAGCGCTCGGCGCTGGCCCCGCTTCTTCACCAACAACACCGGTCCCTCGGTGTACAGGGCCTGCCGGTTCGGGAGGCCCGTCAGGGGGTCGGTGTTGGCCTCATGGCGGCGAAGGTCCGCCATGCGCGAAAGCCGTCCGTACATCTGCCAGGTCCGGGCCGCCGCCACCAGTAGCGTCACCACAGCCAGGGACTGGGCCAGAGCCGACTGCGGTTTCGATATGTCCATGACCAGCACCCCCAGCGCGGCAGTCGTGGCTACCACTGGCACCGCCAGGACCGCCACGGCGGTCGTCGCGCGCGTCTTCTGCCTCACCAGGGGCTCTCGCCTGGCAGTGCCGTCGACCCACAACGCCATGAGCACGAGCCCGAGCGCCCATCCTGCGTCCAGCGGTGTACCGAGCACATAGGTGCCTGCGCTCACCTGCAGCGCGTAGACCACGTCTGCCGCGGTGAAGACCAGTAGGCCCGCGGCCAGCAGGGTCCACCGGCTACCCATCCTCACGCCTCGCAGGGCGGTGATCCCGGCGACCATGGCGATGAGCAGCAGGTCGAACATCGGGTAGGCGACCGCCACCACGGTGGCCAACGACAGCGACCCCATCAGGGCGGAGTCCAGCACCGGGCTGAGCAGGACCGCCA
>Ga0097691_1000109_pt1 | contig 66834 bp, 73 predicted proteins | sample NGESurdeep072012_8_FD_72858 | JGI IMG/M metagenome (GOLD analysis project Ga0097691, IMG submission 72858) | Arctic peat soil microbial communities from Barrow, Alaska - NGEE Surface sample 210-1 deep-072012 | ecosystem: Environmental > Terrestrial > Soil > Wetlands > Peat ...
CCCCCGACGAATAGTTCATGCCAAGACCGAAACAGTCTTCGGCGTCCGTGGGCTCAGCAGCGGGCATCGCCGCCGCAATCTCAATGTTAGCCATTTTGGCCTCCCCATTTTTCGCGATTGGTCAAAGCCCCGGAGTCCAATCGCTTAGTCCCTGTTGCCCGGTGAAAGATCTCCCGTCCGAGCAGCGCGATCATCGAGTGAAAATTTGAATGGCAGTTTAAGCATCGCGATGAATCGATCATGAAGTTGTGCCGGGCCGCGCCAGGCCGCCTTGCGAAAAGTGCCGTAATACCGCCGCAAATGGACTATTCGGGTAATGCGTTGAGGAACTGCTAACCGACTTGATTTAGCGGGAACTAACCACGGGCCAATGTCTTTGAATCTTGCGGTGCGGCCGCTGGCGCATGCGCCAGCAGAAAAAAGGGACATCAATCGATGAAGTTTGTGTGTGCGGCCGTGATCGGCCTCTCGTTCGTTTCGAGCGCGGCGCTCGCCGCCAATGCGGAGGGCATCTGGCTGTCCGAGGATGGCGGCACGAAAGTCCATATCAGCAATTGCGGCGGCAGGCTGTGCGGTAGCGTGATGTGGCTCGAAAAACCCAATGACCCGGGGACAAGCAGGCCGAAGACCGACAAGCACAACCCCGATCCGGCCAAGCGTGTGCGTCCTCTGCTCGGCTTACAGGTGGTGCAGGGCCTGACGCCCAACGGGCCCGATAAATGGTCAGGCCAGATCTACAACGCCGACGACGGCAACACCTACAAGGCGAGCCTGCAGGTGCAAGGCCCGCGTAACGCCCGTGTCGAAGGCTGCGTGCTGGCGGTACTGTGTAAGGGCCAAACCTGGACGCGCAGCAACTGAGCGCGCTCGATCGCGTCAGCTCGCGCGGGCGCGCTGACCGAACAGCACTGCCTGCACTTTCGGATCCTTCATATCGATGCCTCGGCGTAGCTCTAAGCCCAGCGCCATGCCGCGCTTGACCGCGGGCCGCGCCTTCACCGTCTCCAGCCAGCGCTTGAAATGCGGGAACTGGTTGATGTCCTGCCCCTGCCGCTCCCAGCCATTGGCCCAGCCGACGCAGGCCATGTCGGCGATCGAATATTTGCCGGCGAGGAATTCGCGGTCCTTGAGCCGCGTATTCATCACCCCGTAGAGCCGGTTGACTTCATCCACGAAGCGAGCGATCGCGTACGGAATCGTCTCGCGGGCGTAATTCTTGAAGTGGTGCACCTGCCCCGCCATCGGGCCAAGCCCGCCCATCTGCCAGAACAGCCACTGCTCCACCTCGACGCGCGCACGCTCGTCGCTCGGATAGTACTTGCCGGTCTTGCGGCCGAGATATTGCAGGATTGCGCCGGACTCGAAGATCGAAATCGGCCGCCCTCCCGGCCCGGCGGGATCGATGATCGCCGGCATGCGGTTGTTGGGGGCTATTTTCAGGAAATCCGGTTTGAACTGCTCGCCCTTGGAAATGTTAACCGGCATCAGAGTGTACGGCAGGCGGCACTCTTCCAGCATGATTGAAATCTTAAAGCCGTTCGGCGTCGGCCAGTAATAGAGTTCGATCGGCTTTGCCGACTTGACCTTGGCGGTCTTTTTGCTGTCTTTCGCCTTGGTCTTGGCCGGCCTCGATTTCAGTGCCCGCTTTGCCTTCCCGCGCGCCATTTCCCTGCTCCATTGCCCTGAAACTTCGAAAAATCGCTTTCTAGGCCTAGGCCCGGCGGCGGCAATCCGCAACTCACGCCGGAGTTCGGCAATACCGGACGGATACAACCTGCGCTGGTTGTTCTGGCGATCAGAGTTGCAGGCTTTAGGCCATGACGGCCGCAGCGGCTGCAGCTTTAAGGGCAATAAGGGGGAGCTATCTACAAAGCGATGTTCGCCGCCGTGGTGGCTGCCGGGCTGATCGCGGCGCCACAGCCGCTGCTCGCGCAGACCGCGGCGCCGGCCACGACCGCTGCCAAGACAGACGCCAGGACCAAGACACCGAGCGCCGGTGTACTCGCCGCGCGTGAGCGTCAGAAGAAATGCGGGGCGGAATGGAAGAAAGCCAAGGCCGCTGTCAAGATCGAGAAGGGAATGAAGTGGCCGCATTATTGGAGCGCGTGCAACAAGCGCCTCAAGGCCGGCACGTGAGCAGGGCGCCGCGAAGCGCGCCGTCTGAAATTTTCAAAGTCGCGCGATTGCCGACATCGGATTAGCGGTATCGCGATTTGCGACATCGCGATTGCCGCGCGCGACTAGTAAACACTCGGCTCGCTCAGACGATCTTGCGCGAACCGTAAATACACTGAGGGCGTCGGCGAAACGTGAAGTCTCGCCGACGCCCTCTGTAGCCATCCGGAACCGGGGCACCGCGGGGTAACCGCGTTGCGCTCGTCACTCCATGGCGCGCACCGGCCCGTATGACGCAATCTTCGACAACTATGGCCGAAGATCGAGAAGCGGCATCAGAAGACTAGAGCCTCTTCTTCCGGCCCTTCTTTTTCTTCGCTGTTTTCGCTGCCGCTTTCTTTCTACGTTTAGCCATTTGCTGCCCTCCTAGCCATGTAACATGGCGGGTGTCGCATCAGTGCGGCCGGGGATCGACACGCACTACATTTGGTTTACTACAGCGCAATGAAAAAAACACTGACTCCACTTAACGGTGTGTATATGCGACGCGCGCGACGCATGTTTTGCGTTGCCGATGACGCGTTCATTGCTCGCAACTTTCATTAGCGCGAACACGCAACAACGCCGCGACCACATCTCGCGCGCATTGCAAAACACTCGATGGATTAAGGGTTTTTTGCAACCTCGTCATTTCGTTGCAAGCGCAGCGCACGCAAAAAAAAATCGCAAATATGTGCGTCGGATTTTACGTTGCCGCCGAAATGATGCGATGCAAACTTACCGCGAAAATTTTTTGCAGAATTTGCCTTGCGCAAGGCGCATGAACGTCGAAATCGATCAAAAACGAGCGAATCAGTGTCAAGTGATTCGCGACGCGCACGTCTTCGGCGTGGGTATTTCGCTCCGACGCGCACGCCGATTCCGTTTCACATCGGAAAGTTTACGCGCGCGATATGATCGCGGCGGTGGTCGCGAGCGCATGGCGACCGGACGTGCGCGCTGCGCGCTTCATCAGAAACCGAGTTTGCTTTTCAGGAGATCGTTGACCGCCTGCGGGCTGGCTTTGCCGCCGGACGACTTCATCACCTGGCCGACGAACCAGCCGATCGCCTTCGGATTGATCTTGGCCTGCGCGACCTTGTCGGGATTTTGCGCAATGACCTCGTCGACGATCTTTGCGATCGCGCCTAGATCGGTCATCTGGGTCAGCCCACGCGCCTGCACGATAGCGCGCGGATCGCCGCCCTCGGTCCAGACGATTTCGAATAAGTCCTTGGCAAGCTTGCCGGAAATCGTGCCGTCGGCGATCAAATCGAGCACGCTGCCAAGCTGCGCGGCCGACACCGGCGAGTGGCCGATGTCCTTGCCTTCCTTGTTCAGCCGTCCGAACAGCTCGTTGATCACCCAGTTGGCCGCGGCTTTGGCGTCGCGCCCGTTTGCCACCGCTTCGAAATAGTCCGCGGTCTCGCGCTCGGCCACCAGTACGCCGGCGTCATAGCCCGAAAGCGCGAAGTGGCGCACGAAACGCGCCTTCTTCTCGTCCGGGAGTTCCGGCAGATGAACTTTGAGATCCTCGACGTAGCTTTGCGTCACTTCCAGCGGCAGCAGGTCGGGATCGGGGAAATAGCGGTAATCGTGCGCCTCTTCCTTGGAGCGCATGGAGCGCGTCTCGCCCTTGCCCGGATCGAACAGCCGCGTTTCCTGCACGATGGCGCCGCCGTCTTCGATGATCTCGATCTGCCGGCGCGCCTCGTGCTCGATCGCCTGGCCGATGAAGCGGATCGAGTTGACGTTCTTGATCTCGCAGCGGGTGCCGAGCGCCTCGCCCGGCCGGCGCACCGAGACGTTGACGTCGGCGCGCAATGAGCCCTTCTCCATGTCGCCGTCGCAGGTACCTAGATAGCGCAGGATCGAGCGCAGCTTGGCGATGAAGGCCTTGGCCTGTTCGGATGAGCGCAGGTCGGGCTTCGACACGATCTCCATCAAAGCGACGCCCGAGCGGTTGAGATCGACATAGGAATAGGTCGGATGGCGCTCATGCAGGCTCTTGCCGGCGTCCTGCTCGAGATGCAGCCGCTCGATGCCGACCGTCACGCTCTCGCCGTCGGCAAGATCGACCACCACCGCGCCCTCGCCCACCACCGGCGATTTGTACTGGCTGATCTGATAGCCCTGCGGCAGATCGGGATAGAAGTAGTTCTTCCGGTCGAACACCGATTTAAGATTGATCTGCGCTTGCAGCCCGAGCCCGGTGCGGATCGCTTGCCGCACGCATTCCTCGTTGATCACCGGCAGCATGCCGGGCATCGCGGCATCGACCAGCGAGACGTGGCTATTGGGGGCGCCGCCGAATTCGGCGGAGGCGCCGGAGAACAGCTTCGACTTCGAGGTGACCTGGGCATGCACTTCCATGCCGATGACGACTTCCCAGTCGCCGGTCGCGCCCTTGATCAGCTTGGCGGGTTTGCTCTGCACGGTCATGTGGCCGACTATCTATCGTGCGGAAGGCCGCAAGACTAGACTGCGGCAAAACCACAATAGAACTGCATCAACGGGGGGCTCACATGACACGCCAATTCGCCGCCGCGGCGGCCGGACTGCTGTTATTCTCAAGCATGGCCGGCGCCGCTGAGATCAAGGTTTTGTCCACCCAGGCCACCGAGGACACCTATCGCGAAATGGTTCCGCAGTTCGAGAAGGCGACCGGCCACAAAGTCACGACCGTCTTCACCGGCACGCTCAATGTGCAAAAGCGGCTGGCCGACGGCGAAAGCTACGACATGATCATCATGGCGGGCCCAGCCATCGACGCCCAGATTAAGGCCGGCAAGGCGGTGCCGGGCAGCCGCGTCGACCTGGCCAAATCCGGGGTCGCGCTCGGCGTGCCGAAAGGCGCGCCCAAGCCCGACATCAGCACCGTCGAGGCGCTGAAGAACACCATCCTGAATGCCAAGTCGATCGGCTATTCGACCGGTCCGAGCGGCGTCTACATGATCAGCCTGTTCGAGAAGCTCGGCGTTGCCGACCAGGTCAAAGGCAAGCTCAAGCAGACGCCGTCCGGCGTATTCGTCGGCGACCTGATCGCCAAGCACGAGGTCGAGATCGGCTTCCAGCAGGTGAGCGAGATCGCGACTTTCCCCGGCGTGGATTTCGTCGCCCCGCTGCCGGCGGCGGTGCAGCAGACGACGGTGTTTTCCAGCGGCATCATCGCCGGCGCCAAGGAAGCGGAGGCGGCCAAGCAGCTGGTGAAATTCCTCACCTCGCCGCAAGCCGCCGCGGCCTTCAAGAAGCGTGGGATGGAGCCGGGATAACTTTCTTCTTGCGCATGATCTTGTCCGAAAACCGGTTCCCACTTTTCGGGATCATGCGCGCTACAGCCGCAATTCGCGCCCGAGCGCCTGCTCGACCACGTCGAAGCTGTTGGTGAACTCGCGGAACTCGATCAGCTTGCCGTCCTGGAAGCGCAGGAAGTTGGCGACGCGGAAGCGCATGGTGCGGTTGGTGGCGCGCTGGGTGAAGCTGACGTCCGACATCACCGCGGCGCGGTCGCCGTCCACGATCATGATTTCCTTATAGCTTTGCAGCGAATAGGCCGCGGCGATGCCGGCCATCGCCTGCAGCACGGCGGCGCGGTCCGGCGAACGGAAACACCGAGACCGGGCCGTAGATCACCCAGTCGATGTCGTCATGGATGAAGGCGGCGATGCGCGCGAAATCCCGCCGCGCATAGGCGTCGTAAAGATCGCGTACCGTTTCGCGCGTCCCGCCCTGGCTCACCGCATTCTCCCCCGCCGCTTAAGAGTATGCCGCCACCTCCGGCCGCGGCCAAGCTTTTCCTGAGCGTTTTCAAGCACATTCGTAGGCCGGAATACTTCGCGCGTGGATCAGGCCTAAACTGCGTTCCACAAAATGGCCCGAATTCTGCATGGGTTTTGGCCGAATTCGCGGTGCAGATATCGCGTTAGCAGGAGCCGCAATCACGCGGCCGACGTTTGGAATGACGTCATGAACAAAGACAACGGCTTCTTCGGGATCATCGTCGGCGGCATCGTCGCGCTGGCGGCGGCCATCTTCATCTTCAGCGGCGGCGAATTGGGCGGCAAGAAAACCGTCGCGGGCGACCAGGATCTGCCGCCGATCGCGACGACCGAGCGCTAGGTCACCACCACGCTTGCGGCGTAAAGTGACCGGCCGCCTGCTCGATCACAGCGCTGAGCGAAAACAGCGTCTCCTCGTCGAACGGCCGGCCGATCAACTGCAAGCCGAGCGGCAGGCCTTGGCGATCGAGCCCTGCCGGCACCGCGATGGCGGGCAGTCCGGCCATGTTCACCGTCACCGTGAACACGTCGTTCAAATACATCTCGACCGGATCGGCCTGACCCTTTTCGCCGACCCCGAACGCCGCCGACGGCGTCGCCGGCGTCAGCATGGCATGCACGCCGGCTTTGAAGCAGTCTTCGAAATCGCGCTTGATCAGCGTGCGCACCTTCTGCGCGCGTAAATAATAGGCATCGTAATAGCCGGCCGAGAGCACATAGGTGCCGATCATCACGCGCCGGCGCACCTCGGCGCCGAAACCAGCGCTACGCGTGCGCTCATACATGTCGGTGATGTCGCTGCCCGGCACGCGCAGCCCGTAGCGCACGCCGTCATAGCGCGCGAGATTGGACGAGGCCTCCGCCGGCGCCACGATGTAATAGGCCGGCAGCGCGTATTTGGTATGCGGCAGCGAGACATCGACCAGTTCGGCTCCCGCAGCTTTCAGCCACTCCCTGCCCTGCTGCCAGATTTTTTCGATTTCGGCCGGCATGCCGTCGAGCCGGTATTCTTTTGGGATTCCGATGCGGAGACCCTTCACCGATGTGCCGACCGCGGCTTCGTAGTCGGGCACCGCTAGATCCGCGCAGGTGGTGTCCTTGGCATCGTGCCCGGCCATCGAGCGCAACAGGATCGCGGCGTCGCGCACGGTTCTTGCGAAGGGGCCGGCCTGGTCGAGCGAGGAGGCGAACGCCACGATGCCCCAGCGCGAGCAGCGGCCGTAGGTCGGCTTGATGCCGACGGTGCCGGTGAAGGCCGCCGGCTGGCGGATCGAACCGCCGGTGTCGGTGCCGGTGGCGCCCAGGCATAATTGCGCCGCCACCGCCGCCGCCGAGCCGCCGGACGAGCCGCCCGGCACCAGCGGCGTATTCGAGCCCTTGCGCCGCCACGGCGAGGTCACCGGGCCGAAATGCGAGGTCTCGTTCGACGAGCCCATGGCGAATTCGTCGTTGTTGGTCTTGCCGAGCAGCACGGCGCCGTCGCGCCACAGATGCGAGGTGACGGTCGACTCGTAGGTCGGCACGAAATTATCGAGGATGTGCGAGCAGGCGGTGGTGCGCACGTTCGCGGTCGCGAACAAATCCTTCACCGCCAGCGGAATACCTTCCAGCGGGTGGGCCTTGCCGACCGCGATGCGCGCGTCGCAGGCTTTCGCCATGGCCAAGGCGCGTTCCGGCGTCTCCAGAACAAAGGCGTTGAGCACGCGCGCCTTTTCCATGGCGGCGATATGCGTGTCGGCCAGTTCGACGGCGGAGAAGTTCTTCTTCTTCAGGCCGTCGCGAGCTTCCGCCAATGTGAGCGAATTCAAATCACTCACGGCTTTTCACTATAGATTTGCGCTCATCCGTCGCCGGTGGCGCGGCGGGCGGGGCTGCGTCCGCGGGCGCATCGCAGGCAAAACGCGCGGCATCGTCGGAGCGCGCGCCCGGAAAGCCGGGCGGCGGTGCGGCCGGCAGATCGTCCAGCGCGATCAGCAAAGCGAGCTCACAGGCGATGCACATCATTCCACCACTTTTGGAACGAGGAAATAATTATCCGCGCTCTGCGGCGCGTTCTTGAGCACCGCCTCGGCGTCGTCGCCGGCCGTGACCACGTCGTGCCGCTTCTTCATCGCCATCGGCGTCACCGAGGTCATCGGCTCGACGCCCTCGACGTCCACCTCTTGCAGTTGCTCGACGAAGGCGAGCATGGCGTTGAGCTCGACGCGCAGGTTCTCCACCTCGCTATCGGCGACGGCGATGCGTGCCAAATGCGCGATGCGGCGGACGGTGTCGGCGTCGACGGACATGAGAACCTCAAGGGATACAGCCGCGTATAGCAGAGGGCTATTTGCCCTCGCAATCTTTACGCCGCCTTGCGGGCGTGATCCTCGCAAGCATGCACTTCGACCGTCACATGCGAAAGTCCCGCAATACCGTCGAGCCGCTGCTTGTAGGCCGACGGCGCCTGCGGGCGGTCGGACACCACCGCCGCGATCAGGCCGGAATGGCCGGGCCCGAGCCGCCACAGATGCAGGTCGCTCACCCGGTCGCCGTCGATCTCCAGCCGCTTGCGGATGTGACCGGCGAGATGGCGGTCGGGCACCATGTCGAGCAGCACCGTGCCGGACATGCGGATCAGCCCGAACGACCAGCTCAGGATCACGCCAACGCCGATCAACGCCATCAGCGGATCCATGAAGACCCAGCCGTAGAAACGCCCGGCCAGCAGCCCGACGATCGCCAGCACCGAGGTCATGGCGTCGGCGAGCACGTGCACATAGGCCGCGCGGATGTTGGAATCGTGCGCGTGGTGCTGGTGGTGCTCGTGCGCATGATCATGATGATCGTGGTCATCGTGATGGTCATCCGCGGGCGCGTGATGCGCATGATGCGCATGATGATGGTCCTTGTCGAACAGCAGCCAGGCGCTCGCGAGATTGACGCCAAGCCCGACCACCGCCAGCCAGGTCGCCTGCGCGAAATCGATCGCCACCGGCGCAAACAGCCGCGTCACCGCCTCGTAGCCGATCGCCACCGCGATCATGGCGAGGATCACGGCGCTGCAAAACGCCGCCAGCTCGCCCACCTTGCCGGTGCCGAAGGAAAAGCGCGGGTCGCGCGCGTGGCGGCGCGCGAAGCGGTAAGCGAGCGCCGCGATGGTGAGCGCGCCGGCATGGGTCGACATGTGCCAGCCGTCGGCCACCACCGCCATCGAGCCGAACAGGGTGCCGCCGGTGATCTCCGCCACCATCATGGCGGCGGTGAGCGCGACCACGAACCAGGTGCGCCGTTCGTGGCGGTCGTGCTTGGTGCCCAGAAACACGTGGGGATGCTGCCAGGGCTCGATCGAATGGGTGTGCATCAGCGACTCCTGCAAATGGCAGTCGGTAAAGAGATAACGCGCGGACCCGGCCGCACAACCGCTAGGACTATAATCACAATGTCGTGAGAACTTATCCTCGCGCGTCCGCGCGGCCTTATCATGGGTGCGCCTTGTTCATTGAGGGCGTCTTCGCGAGACGTTTCGAAGATGGAGCAAGGTGCGGCGCCTGCGGGCGGGGCTCGTAACCCCACCCCCCGGGAGGCCTCGGGTCGCCGTCCGTCCCCACTAAGAGGGACTGCCTTAAATGGCTGGACGCGGCACGGACGAAGGGCGGCGAAAGCTGCCCGGATCAGGGAGGGCGCAGCCCGCCCGTCCGCGCCCGGAAGTTACGGCCCCGGGGACAGAAAAGCCGCGATGGAGCGCCGAGAGGCGCGCACCCTCAGCCAGAGGGTGCCCGCGCCGCAAGGCGTGGATTGCTTAGGATGCGCCGCTCGGCGCTCCGTCCCCTCGATTTTTCGAGGGGGAAGGAAAGGGACTACGGCGTACCCGGCGCCGCCAAGAATACGGGCGATAACGCTTGGCTGTTTGAAAATTTGGAACCGCGTGACCCGATGTCACTGCATGCAAGTATTTCCGTCGCGTGCTACGGCTTCGCCGATGGCCGTCATATTGCCCCTCGTCGAAGCCGCCGAGCAGCTGCCCGCGCGCGGCTCATTGATCGGCCTCGACCTCGGCACAAAGACCATCGGCGTCGCCTCGAGCGATCCCGACCGCAAGCTGGCGACTGGAGTCGAGACCATCGCGCGGACAAAATTCGCCGCCGATGCGGCCCGCGTCCTCGCGCTCGCCGCCGAACGCAAGGCCATAGGCTTCGTGCTCGGCCTGCCGGTCAACATGGACGGCTCGGAGGGCCCGCGCGCGCAATCGACCCGCGCCTTCGCGCGCAATTTCGCCAAGCTCACCGAGTTGCCGATCGCGCTATGGGATGAGCGGTTGTCCACCGCAGCGGTCGAGCGCGGATTGATCGAAGCCGACATGCGCCGCAACAAGCGCAAAGAAGTGATCGACCAGCACGCCGCCGCCTATATCCTGCAAGGCGCGCTCGATCGCCTCGCGCGACTAAAAGAATAGCGAAAAGGGCGGACCTTGCGGCCCGCCCTCGCCCATTCGTTATCGAACGCAATTTAGTTGCAGGCACCGAAGTTGATCGATGCTGGCGACTGTATGCAATTGCGCGGGCCACGCTGATAATAGGACCGGCCGGAATAGTAGGTCGGAGCCGGCTCCACATAGACCGGCGCCGCCTCATAGGCGTAGCCAGCATAGCCCGGCTCCTCGTATGCGTAGCCCGGCTCGGCGTAGTAGCCGGGCGCGTAGCCGTAGCCCGCTCCGCCGTAATAGCCGTTATTGACAACGGCAGCGCCGACCAGCGCACCGGCGACAAAACCGATACCGGCGGCGGCATTGCGTCCATGGCGCGCCTCACTCGGCGTCGCCGCGGCAACGGCAAGCGCGCCCGTCAAGGCGACGGCTGCCGCATATTTGAAAATTGTCTTCATGGTGCCTCCTTTTGCCCAGCGTCCGGGCATTTGCATATAAACGTCGGAAAAACCGCAAAGGTTCCAGATGCGACAAGATGGCCCGTTTGCCATGACGTGCGAACTGGCACCTGTTTGCGCCGCCGACGACCGAGCCGTGGCCGGCCCAGCCGACTGTGGATCGGCCTGCGATACCCTTGCCCGATACCGGCCTTGCGCCTATAGAACTGCCTTTAATGAACATTGCTCCGAAATCCTCGTTCGTCCTCAACCAACGGCATCTGTTGGGGATCGAAGGGCTTTCCCGCGAGGAGATTTCCGGCCTGCTCGACCTCGGCGAGGAATTCGTCGAGCTCAATCGCCAGGTCGAAAAGAAGCGCACCTCGCTGCGCGGCCGCACCCAGATCAATCTGTTCTTCGAGGCCTCCACCCGCACCCAGTCCTCGTTCGAGCTGGCCGGCAAGCGGCTGGGCGCCGACGTGATGAACATGTCGACCAGCTCGTCCTCCATGCGTAAGGGCGAGACGCTGATCGACACCGCGATCACCCTCAATGCCATGCACCCCGACATCCTGGTGGTGCGCCACAACGCCTCCGGCGCGGTCGAACTGCTGGCGAGCAAGCTCGACTGCTCGGTGATCAATGCCGGCGACGGCTCGCACGAGCACCCCACCCAGGCGCTGCTCGACGCCCTTACCATCCGCCGCAACAAGGGCGGCATCGAAGGCCTGCTGGTGGCGATCTGCGGCGACATCCTGCATTCGCGCGTCGCCCGCTCCAACATCATCCTGCTCAACGCCATGGGCGCGCGCGTGCGGGTCGTGGCGCCCTCCACATTGCTGCCGCCCGGCATCGAGCACTTCGGCGTCGAAGTCGCGCGCGACATGCGCGAGGGCTTGAGCGGCGCCGATATCGTGATGATGCTGCGGCTGCAGCGCGAACGCATGAACGGCTCCTACGTGCCGTCGCTCTCGGAATATTTCCACTTTTACGGGCTCGACGAGAAAAAGCTCAGCTATGCCAAGCCTGACGCGCTGGTCATGCATCCGGGGCCGATGAACCGCGGCGTCGAGATCGACTCGATCGTCGCCGACGGCGCGCAGTCGCTGATCCGCGAGCAAGTCGAAATGGGAGTGGCGGTGCGCATGGCCGTGCTGGAAGCTTTGTCGCGGAATTTGCCGAATGCGTAATGGACTTTCCTCGTCATTCCGGGACGGCGCGCAGCGCCGGACCCGGAATCCAGAGGCAATGTCCTCAAGCGTAACTGGATTCCGGGTTCGCACCTTCGGTGCGCCCCGGAATGACAGAGGTTTGTGATGCTGTCCGACCACCGCCGCCCGATCCTGCTCGCCAACGCCCGGATCGTCGATCCGTCGCGTGACTTCGATATCGTCGGCGATTTGCTGATCGCCGACGGCGTGATCCGCGAAGCCAAGAAGGGCATCGGCGCCGCCGGCGTTCCGGAAGGCACCGACGTGGTCGAATGCCGCGGCAAGCTGATCGCGCCCGGCCTGGTCGACATGCGCGCTTTCATCGGCGAACCCGGCGCCGGCCATCGCGAAACCTTCGCCTCCGCCAGCCAGGCCGCCGCGGCCGGCGGCGTCACCACCATCATTTGCCAGCCCAACACCTCGCCGGTGATCGACGATCCGGCGACGGTGGATTTCGTGCTGCGGCGCGCGCGCGACACCGCGATCGTGCACGTGCATCCGATGGCGGCGCTGACCAAGGGGCTCGACGGCCAGGAAATGACCGAGATCGGCCTGCTCAAGGCGGCTGGCGCGGTCGCCTTCACCGACGGCGACAAGAGCGTGACCAACGCGCAGGTGATGCGGCGCGCGCTCACTTACGCGCGCGATTTCGACGCGCTGATCGTGCATCACACCGAGGACCCGGATCTGGTCGGCGACGGCGTGATGAACGAAGGCGAATTCGGCGCGCGCCTCGGCCTGCTCGGCATTCCGAAGGCGGCGGAAACGATCATGCTCGAACGCGACATCCGTCTGGTCGCGCTGTCGGGCGGACGCTATCACGCGGCCTCGATCACCTGCGGGGAATCGCTCGAGGTGCTGCGCCGCGCCAAGGACGCTGGTCTTAGCGTCACCGCCGCGTGCTCGATCAATCACATCACGCTCAACGAAAACGACATCGGGCCCTACCGCACCTTCCTGAAACTGTCGCCGCCGCTGCGCGCCGAGGACGACCGCAAACTGCTGGTGGCCGCGCTCGCAAGCGGCCTGCTCGACATGGTGATGTCGGACCACAATCCGCAGGACGTGGAAACCAAAAGGCTGCCGTTCGCGGAAGCCGCCCCCGGCGCAATCGGTCTCGAGACCATGCTCAGCGCCGGCTTGCGGCTGGTGCATTCCGGCGAGATCGAATTGATGACATTGCTGCGCGCGATGTCGACGCGGCCGGCGGAGCTGCTCGGTCTTTCCGGCGGCACGCTCAAGAGCGGCGCACCGGCGGATGTGATCGTGGTCGATATCGACGTGCCCTGGATCATTGATGCGGTCGAGCTCAAATCGAAGTGCAAGAATACGCCGTTCGATGAAGCGCGCATGACCGGACGCGTGGTGCGCACCATCGTCGCCGGCCGCACCGTTTACGAATACGTATGACTTACGCGCTCGCGCTCGCCGTCGGCTATCTGCTCGGCTCGATCCCGTTCGGGCTGCTGCTGACGCGCGCGGCCGGCGGGCCCGACATCCGCGCCATCGGCTCGGGCAATATCGGCGCGACCAACGTGCTGCGTACCGGGCGCAAGGGCCTCGCCGCCACGACCTTGCTGTGCGATGCGCTCAAGGGCACCGCCGCGGTTTTGCTCACAGCGCATTATGCGACGCCCGACGCGGCGCTTGTTGCCGGCTTCGGCGCCTTCCTCGGTCATCTCTTTCCGGTGTGGCTCAAGTTCAAGGGCGGCAAGGGCGTCGCCGTCTATATCGGCGTGCTGATCGGGCTCTACTGGCCGGGAGCACTTATCTTCTGCACCATCTGGATCGCGGTCGCGGCGTTAAGCCGCTACTCCTCGCTCGCGGCCTTGGTCGCCAGCGCGCTTATCCCGTTGGCGTTGTGGGGCCTGGGCCAGCCGAGCGCCGCGGCATTATTCCTGCTGCTGAGCGCGCTGTTGTGGGTCATGCACCGCGCCAATATCGCCCGCCTGCTCAATGGCAGCGAGGGAAAAATCGGCGTCTCTCCTGATCCTGGGTTGTAATCCGCCAAACCCGGTTGTAGTGCGCCGCCCGCTGGGCGATGCTCACGCGGTAACGGGCGGGGGGCGTCGTTGAGCGAGCGAGTGCGACTGAGCGAAGAGCAGCGGCTCGACTGGTTGCGCCTCATCCGGACCGACAATATCGGCCCGCGCACCTTCCGCGACCTGGTCAATCATTATGGCGGCGCGCGCGCCGCGCTGGGCGCCCTGCCCGCGCTCGCCCGCCGCGGCGGCGCATCGGCGCCGGCGCGCATCTGTTCGCACGAGGAGGCGCAAGCCGAATTGAAGGCGGCGCGCGCGCGGCATCGACTTCGTCGCGCTCGGCGAGCCGGATTATCCGCCGCGCCTGCAGATGATCGACGACGCGCCGCCCTTGCTCGCGGTACGCGGCAAGCTCGCCGTGCTGACGCGGCCGCTGGTCGCCATCGTCGGCTCGCGCAACGCTTCGGCGGCCGGCGTCAAATTCGCCGAGCGGCTGGCGCGCGACCTGGGCGCGGCCGGCTTCGGCACCGTATCGGGGCTGGCGCGCGGCATCGATGCCGCCGCCCATCGCGCGAGTCTGGCGACCGGCACGATCGCGGTGCTGGCCGGCGGCCATGATCGGCTCTATCCGGCCGAGCACAGCGATCTGTTGGAAGCGATCCTCGCCGAGGGCGCCGCCATCTCAGAAATGCCCTTGGCCTGGGAGCCGCGCGCGCGCGACTTTCCCCGCCGCAACCGGCTGATCTCGGGCTTGTCCGTCGGCGTGGTGATCGTGGAGGCGGCGCGCCGCTCCGGCTCGCTGATCACGGCGCGGCTGGCCGGCGAGCAGGGCCGCGAGGTGTTCGCGGTGCCCGGCTCCCCGCTCGATCCGCGCGCCGAGGGAACCAACGGGCTGCTCAAGCAGGGTGCGACGCTGGTCACCGAAGCGGCCGACGTGATCGCCGTGCTGGAGCCGATCCTGGGGCGCGGCTTCGACGTGCCGGCGCAGGAGCCTGCGCAGGACGTTCCGGGCCCGCTCGATGTCGAGCCCGGCGAGAACGAGCGCGCGCGCATCATCGGACTGCTTGGTCCGACGCCGGTTTCGCTCGATGATCTGGTGCGGCTGTCGCAGACTTCGCCGGCGATCGTCCGCACGGTGCTGCTGGAACTCGAAATCGCCGGCCGGCTGGAGCGCCACGGCGGCAGTTTGGTGTCGCTGCTATAAGATGCGATACGAATCGCGCATCGGGTTGCACGCATGTTCATCCGCGGATTTGCCGTCCTGGCCGTTGTTCTCGGGCTTTGCTGCGCGCCGGCGCGCGCGCAGGAGCAAACCTTCGCCGCCTTCGAAGCCGAGCTGTGGCCGGACGCGCAGGCCAAGGGCATCACGCGCGCCACCTTCGATCTCGCGCTGAAAGGCGTGACGCCCGATCCGCGCGTGATCGCGGCCACCAAGAAGCAGCCCGAATACGGCAAGCCGGTCGGCGATTACGTCAACGCGATCGCGAATCGCCGCCGCATCGCCGACGGAGAACTGAAGGCCAAGCAATGGTCGAAGACCTTCGACGCTGTCGAGAAACAATTCGGCGTCGAGCGCTGGGTTCTGATCGCGCTCTGGGGGATCGAAAGCGACTTTGGCGCCGAGAAGGATCGCTGGGACGTGTTCCGCTCGCTCGCGACGCTGGGCTATGTACGCTATCGCCATCCTTATTTCCGCAACGAGTTGATCGTCGCGATGCGCATCATGCAGGACGGTCATTTTCCGCGCGACAAGATGGTGAGCTCATGGGCCGGCGCCATGGGCCAGACCCAATTCATGCCGACCAACGTCGTCGACTACGCCGTGGATTTTTCCGGCGACGGCAAAGCCGACATCTGGACTAATGTGCCGGACGTGCTCGGCTCGACCGGCAACTATCTACACAAGGGGAACTGGAAGCACGGCCTGCCCTGGGGCTTCGAGGTCAGCGTGCCGAAGGGCTTCGACTATATGCGCAGCCGCGCCAGCTTCGCGGAATGGGCGAAACTCGGCGTCCGCCGCGCCGACGGCAAGCCGTTCCCGCCGTCCGGCCCGGGCATTTTGTTTTTCCCGAGCGGCGCTAACGGCCCGGCTTTCCTCGCGACCGAGAATTACGCCGTGCTCAAAGAGTACAACAACTCGGATCCTTACGCGATCGCGGTCGGCCATCTCGCCGACCGCATCAATGGCGCCCAGCCGATCAAGGCCGCCTGGCCGGCCGACGATCGCCCGCTTTCGCGCGACGCGCGCATCGCGTTGCAGAAAAAATTATCCGCGCTTGGCTACAAGGTGCTCGACTTCGAAGGGCATATTGATTTTGATCTGCGCGACAATATCCGCGCCGAGCAAGCCAAGCTCGGCATGCTGCCGGACGGCAATCCGACGGCGGCATTGCTGGAAAAGCTCGGCGTCAAGGCGCCGTAGTCAACGCCCGCCGTTTTGGCTGTGTCGGGTTTCGCTTTCGGCCTCGAGGCGGACCATTTCGAGCAGATAGCCGAGGGTGTCGAGGCCGCTCCGCCGCGCCATGGTGGCGAGATCGGCCGACAAGGTCGCCACGTAGTTGGCTACCTCTGTGCGGTTGCCGGTTTCACCTGAGGTGGTCTGGTCGGCCATTGCGGGGTTTCCAACCGCGAAAATACACCGTCTGCTTTGAATAGTAATCTTTAAATTGCTTTTTTAATAAAATACATCTATAGGTTGTATCTGGGCGCAAGCCCCGTCTCTTTCATGCCCGAATTGGCTGTTCATAAAGGTTTTCCGGGCACCCTTATTTGACAGTAAGGGGTGCCTTCACCATGTTCCGGCCAAAGCGAGCAGTCGATTCCGCCAGAAATCGCGTCGATTCTGGCGGATAACCTATTGGATTCTCATGAAAGTTGTCGTTGTCGAGTCGCCTTCCAAGGCGAAGACGATCAATAAGTACCTGGGGCCCGGTTACGAGGTCCTGGCGTCCTTTGGCCATATCCGGGACCTCCCGGCCAAAGACGGATCAGTCGACCCCGACAACAATTTCAAGATGCTCTGGGAGGTCGATCCGCAGTCGCAGAAGCGCGTCAACGACATCGCCCATGCCCTCAAAGGCGCCGACACCCTGATTCTGGCCACCGACCCGGATCGTGAGGGCGAAGCCATCTCCTGGCACGTGCTGGAAGCCCTCAACGAAAAGAAGGCGCTGAAAGGCCAAAAAGTCGAGCGCGTCGTTTTCAATGCGATCACCAAGCAGTCGGTGACCGAGGCGATGAAGCACCCGCGCGCCATCGACGAGGCGCTGGTCGATGCCTATCTCGCCCGCCGAGCGCTCGATTATCTGGTCGGCTTCACGCTGTCGCCGGTGCTCTGGCGCAAGCTGCCGGGCGCACGCTCGGCCGGCCGCGTGCAGTCGGTGGCGCTGCGGCTGGTCTGCGACCGCGAGTTGGAGATCGAGAAATTCGTCGCCAGGGAATACTGGTCGATCGCCGCCACGCTGGCGACGCCGCGCGGCGACAGCTTCGAAGCGCGTCTCGTCGGCGCCGACGGCGAGAAAATCCAGCGCCTCGACATCGGCTCCGGCAAGCAGGCCGAGGATCTAAAGCAGGCGCTCGAAGCCGCCTCTTTTACCGTTACCTCGGTTGAGGCCAAGCCGGCGCGACGCAATCCGCCGCCGCCGTTCACCACCTCGACCATGCAGCAGGAGGCCAGCCGCAAGCTCGGCTTTGCGCCCGCCATCGCCATGCGTCTTGCGCAACGTCTCTACGAAGGCGTCGAGATCGACGGCGAGACCACCGGCCTCATCACCTATATGCGCACCGACGGCATCGACATAGCGCCGGAAGCGATTGCCGATATCCGCGCGATGATCGGCATAAATTTCGGCAAGGAATATGTACCGGGCTCGCCGCGCACCTATCAGAACAAGTCGAAGAACGCGCAAGAGGCGCACGAAGCGGTGCGCCCGACCGACCCCCACCGCACGCCCGATCAGGTGGCGAGATTCGTCGACCGCGATCAGGCGCGTTTGTACGAGCTTATTTGGAATCGCGCGGTGGCGAGCCAGATGGAAGGCGCGGAACTCGAACGCACCACCGTCGATATCGCCGCCAAAGCCGGTAGCCGTGTCATCGATTTGCGCGCCAGCGGCCAGGTGGTGAAGTTCGACGGCTTCCTCACGCTCTATCAGGAAGGCCACGACGAAGCCGACGAGGACGAAGAGTCGCGCCGGCTGCCCGCGATGGCGCAAGACGAGATGCTCACCAAGCAGGCGATCGAAGCCGCGCAGCACTTCACCGAACCGCCGCCGCGCTTTTCCGAAGCCGCGCTGGTCAAGCGCATGGAAGAGCTCGGCATCGGCCGCCCCTCGACTTACGCTTCGGTCCTGCAAGTGCTGCAGGACCGCGGCTATGTGCGCATCGACAAGAAGCGGCTATTGCCCGAAGACAAAGGCCGCGTCGTCGTCGGCTTCCTGGAGAGTTTTTTCCAGCGCTACGTGGAATACGATTTCACGGCTTCGCTCGAAGAAAAGCTCGATCGCATTTCCAACAATGAGATCAATTGGAAGGAAGTGCTGCAGGAGTTCTGGGTTGGCTTCATCGGCGCGGTCAACGAGATCAAGGATCTGCGCATTACCCAAGTGCTGGACGCGCTCAACGATCTGCTCGAGCCGCATATCTTCCCGGCGCGCACCGACGGCGGCGACGTGCGGCAGTGCCCGCAATGCGCCAACGGCAAGCTATCGCTCAAGGTCGGACGCTTTGGCGCCTTCATCGGCTGCTCGAACTATCCGGAATGCACCTTCACCCGGCAGATGACGCCGGGTGCCGAGGGCTCGGTGAGCGGGACCAAGGTGCTCGGCACCGACCCCGTCAGCAACCTGGAAGTCACGCTGCGGGGCGGACGTTTCGGACCTTATCTACAACTCGGCGAGCAGGCGAAGGCTGTGAAGCCGCCGAAGGGCGAGAAGGCCGTCAAGCCTCCAAAGCCCAAGCGCGCGAGCCTGCCGAAGGGCGTGGCGCCCGAGGATATCGATCTGGAAAAGGCGCTGGCGTTGCTCGCCTTGCCGCGCGAAATCGGTCTATCGCCGGAAGACGGCGAGCCGATCCTGGCGGGCGTCGGACGCTTCGGACCTTACGTCAAGCACGGCAAGGTCTACGCGAGCTTGGAAGACGGCGATAATGTTCTCACCGTCGGCCTCAACCGCGCGATGCACCTGATCGCAGACAAGATCGCAAACCCGAAAAAGGGCCGCCGCTTTGGCGCCGATCCCGGCAAAACGCTGGGCGAGCATCCCGACAAGGGCGGTTCGATCGTCGTTAAGAACGGCCGCTACGGGCCCTATGTCAGTCACAATAGCGTCAACGCCACGCTCACGGGCGACAAGACGCCGGAAACCGTGACGCTCGACGAAGCCATCGTCTTGCTCGATGCCCGTGCCGCCATGATGGGAAATTCCCCGAAGGGACGCCGCGCCGCCGGCCGCAAGACCGCCTCCGGCAAGGCCGCGGCGAAACCCGCCGCCCAGCCAAAGAAGCCTGCCGCCGCCAAGGCAAAAAAGACGGCAGCAGCAGCCAGTGCAAAGCCGGCACGACGCACCAAGGCCGCCGCCGCCGAGTAGCTAGCGAACCTCATTTCCGATCATTACATTCATCAAATAGTGCCGTTTTGGCGCAGGAAAATCTATTTTGAACAAACCACCCAAACGAACACCCTCCCTCCCCTCCAAGGCTGACATTCTCGCCTTCATCGGCAAGCGGCCCGGCAAAGTCGGCACCCGCGAGATCGCCCGCGCCTTCGGCCTCAAGAACGCCATGCGCGCCGAGCTCAAGCGCATGTTGCGCGACTTGGCCGTCGACGGTGTCGTCGAGAAGCGGCACAAAAAGCTGCACCACGCCGGCACCCTGCCCTCCACCGTGCTGGCCGACGTGACCGCGCGCGATGCCGACGGCGAATTGCTCGCCACCCCCGACGAATGGGACGAGGAGGCGCACGGACCGGCGCCGAAAATCCGCATTCCCACCCCGCGCAAAGCGCGGCCCCATGAGGCCGCCGGCATCGGCGACCGCGTGCTGCTGCACGTGGAGGAAACCGAGGAAGACAGCGGCATCCGTCACCGCGGCCGCGTCATCAAGATCATCGATCATCCCAAGCACCGCGTGCTGGGGATTTTCCGCAACGCCCCGAACGGCGGCGGCCGGCTGGAGCCGGTCGACAAGAAGATGCTCGGCAAGGAGCTCAGCATTCCGGCGGGCGCGACCGCGCAAGCGGAAGACGGCGATCTGGTCGCGGTCGAGACCAGCCGCGCGCCGCGCTTAGGCTTGCCGACCGGGCGCGTGGTGGAGCGGCTCGGCTCGCTGGCGAGCGAGCGCGCAGTCAGCCTGATCGCCATCCACACCCATACCATCCCGCATGTGTTCCGCCACGACACGCAGGCCGAGGCGGATGCCGCGCGGCCCGCCACCCTCGCCCATCGCGAGGACTGGCGCAGCGTTGCGTTCGTCACCATCGACCCGCCCGACGCCAAGGATCACGACGATGCCGTGCACGCCGAGCATGACACGGCGGCGAACAATCACGGCGGCTTCATCGTCAGCGTCGCTATCGCCGACGTTGCCCATTACGTGACGCCCGGCTCGCCGCTCGACCGCGAAGCGCTGGTGCGCGGCAATTCGGTCTATTTCCCCGACCGCGTGGTGCCGATGCTGCCGGAGCGCATCTCCAACGATCTGTGCTCGCTGCGCCCGCGCGAGGATCGCGCCGCGCTCGCCGTGCGCATGGTGATCGGCGCCGACGGCCGCAAGCGCTCGCACACGTTCCACCGCATCATGATGCGGTCGGCGGCGAAGCTCTCCTATGAGCAGACTCAATTGGCGATCGGCGGACGCACCGATGAAGATACCTCGCCACTGATCGAGCCGGTGCTCAAGCCGCTCTACGCCGCCTATGACGCGCTCAAGCGCGCACGCGCCGAGCGCGGGCCTCTGGATTTGGATTTGCCGGAGCGCAAAATTCTGCTCAAGGCCGACGGCACCGTCGATCGCGTAGTCACGCCGGAACGGCTGGAGGCGAACCGGTTGATCGAGGAATTCATGATCCTCGCCAATGTCGCCGCCGCCGAGACGCTCGAAAAAGCGCGGATACCGCTGATCTATCGCGTACACGACGAGCCGGGAATCGAGAAGGTCAACGCGCTGCGCGAGTTCCTCGCCACGCTCGAGATCCCGTTCGCCAAAGGCGGCGCGATGCGGGCCGAAGCGTTCAATAAAATCCTGGCGCGGGTGAAGGGCCACGATGCCGAGCAGCTCATCAACGACGTCGTCCTGCGCACGCAAGCGCAGGCCGAATACGCGGCGGAAAATTACGGCCATTTCGGCTTGAACCTGCGCCGCTACGCGCATTTCACCTCGCCGATCCGCCGCTATGCCGACCTGATCGTGCATCGCGGGCTGATCCGTGCGCTCAAGCTGGGCGAAGGCGGCCTGCCCGAAGCCGCCGATGTGAAAGTATTGGCCGAGATTTCCGCGCAGATTTCCGCAACCGAGCGCCGCGCCATGCTGGCCGAACGCGAAACCAACGACCGGCTGATCGCGCATTTTCTTTCCGACCGCGTCGGCGCCACCTTCGACGGCCGCGTCTCCGGCGTGCACCGCGCCGGCCTGTTCGTGAAACTGCACGAGACCGGCGCCGACGGCTTCGTGCCGGCGCGCACCATCGGCGACGAATATTTCCGCCATGACGAGGCCGGCCACGCCATGGTCGGCAACCGCTCCGGCGAGACCTACCGGCTCGGCGACCGCGTCACCGTCAAGCTGGTGGAGGCGGCCCCGGTTGCCGGCGCCTTGCGCTTCGAGCTTTTGTCCGAGGGCCGCCCTGGAAAACCGAGCCGCCACCCGCGGCACGAACAGCGCCAGTACCGGCCGCGCGGCAAGCAACGGAAAGCCCGATGACGCGAGACACGATGACGAAAGATTTGGGAAAAGTCTGGGCCGAGCGCATGACCAAGCAGGAACGCGACCAGTCGTTCCCCGACAGCGAACCGCGCGACGCCGCGACGCTGATGCTGATCGACCGCTCCGGGGCGAGGCCGAAGGTGCTGCTCGGGCGCCGCCACCTCAACCACAAATTCATGCCGGGCAAGTTCGTGTTCCCGGGCGGGCGCATCGAGCCGCTCGACCGCGTCATGCCGGCGGCGAGCGAATTGCATTCCGACACCCAGAAAAAGCTGCTGGAGCGCGTGCAAAACCCCGGCGATGCGTTCGCGCGCGGCATCGCGCTGGCGGCGGTGCGCGAGATGGCCGAGGAAACCGGCCTGCTGCTTGGCACCCAGCGCGACCAGCCGCCTTCGGTGCCGGGCGAGATCTGGGCCGACTTCGCCAAGGCGCGCGTGCACCCCGACCTCGCGCAGATCCATTTAATCGCCCGCGCCATCACGCCGCCGCGGCGGCCAAAGCGCTTCGACACCCGTTTCTTCACCACCGACGTCTCCTCGATCGCCGGCAAAATCGAAGGCGTGGTGGGACCGGACTCCGAACTGGTCGAACTCACCTGGGTGCCGATCGAGGAAGCCACCCACCTCGACATTTCGACTATCACCGGAGTGGTGCTGGAAGAACTCGCCGCCCGGGTCGCGGCCGGCATGGGCCACGACCTGCCGGTGCCGTTCTACTTCATGATCGAGCGGCAGTTCTTCCGGGAACTGCTATAAAGGCCTCAAAATTGGGGCTTTCTTGACATTTGCCGGCCCGGCGCTAGGTTCCGCGCCAAACACCGTCTCCACAGGTCCGTTGCAAGGGAAAATCCATGGCCAAAGCCATCAGTCTGAAGATCAAGCTCGTCTCCAGCGCCGGGACCGGCCACTACTACGTGACCCGCAAGAACTCGCGCACCCAGACCGACAAGCTGGCGAAGAAGAAATACGATCCGATCGCCAAGAAGCACGTCGAGTATAAGGAATCCAAGATCAAGTGAGCGCCATGCTGCGCCCGCTGTTCGCCGCACTCCTTTTCGTTCCGCTCGCCTTCGCCTCGGCGAGCGCGATGGAGAAGCATCGGCTCGCTTTGCAGATCAGCGACAACGACCCGGTGAAGATGAACGCCGTGCTCAACGTCGCCGCCAATGTGTCGAAATATTATGCCGACAAGGGCGACGAGGTCGAAATCCAGATCGTGGCGTTCAATGCCGGCCTCAACATGCTGCGCCAGGACAAGTCGCCGGTGCTCGATCGGCTCAAATCCTTCAAGCAGGGCATGCCCAATGTCGCCTTCATGGCCTGCGAGAACACGCTCGACGCCATGACCCGCACCGAAGGCAAAGAGCCGCCGCTGGTCGAGAACTCCACGCGCGTGCCCGCCGGCGTGGTCACGCTGATCGAGCTGGGCGAAAAGGGCTGGACCATCGTTCGGCCGTGAACGGCTCCGACGCTAATAGGCGCCGCGCACGATCCTGAACCGCGCATATCAATTAAGAACTCACGCCGCGTCCGGCACAACCCGGTTGCGGCCGTCGCGCTTGGCGCGATAAAGCGCCGTGTCGGCGCGCTTGAGGATCGCCGCGGCGTTGTCGCTGGCGCCGCCGAGCGCGGCGATGCCAATCGAAATTGTCACCTCGAGATTGCTCGCGCCCTGCTGGATCGTGAACGGCTCCGAGGCGATGCGCCGGCGCAACCGCTCGGCCACCATGGTCGCCACCGCCATGTCGGTTTCCGGCATGACGATGACGAATTCCTCGCCGCCATAGCGGCAGGCGAGATCGATGTTGCGGATCGATTTGCGAATGCGCAGCGCGAACTCTCGTAACACGTCGTCGCCGGCATCGTGGCCGTGACTATCATTGACCGACTTGAAATAGTCGATGTCGACCAGCAGCACCGCGATCGGCTTGCCGCGCGAGGCGGCCTGCTCGACCAGCGTCGCCAGGTGCGATTCCATGTAGCGGCGATTGAACAGGCCGGTGAGCGCGTCGGTGATCGCCATTTCGATCGACATCTGCACGTTGTCGCGCAGCCGTTCGGTGTAGCGCTTCTTCTTGATCTGCGTGCGCACGCGCGCCAGCATCTCGTTCTTGTCGATCGGGCGGAGCAGATAGTCGTTGACGCCGATCTCCAACCCGCGCACCAGGCGCGTATTGTTGTCGGCTTCGGCCACTGCCAGGATCGGCACGTTGCGGGTGCGATCGAGCGAGCGCACCTGGCTGCACAGCCGCAAGCCGTCGAAATCCTTCAGGCCGAGCGACACGATCAGCAACTCGTAATTGCCCTCGGCGGCATGAAACAGCGCCTCGCTCGGATTGCTCTCCACATCCACCGTATGTTCGGCCGACAGCGTCGCGACCATGCGCTCATAGGAGCTTTGCCGGTCATCGACGATCAAGATGCGGCCATGGCGGCCGGTTTCCGCCACCGCTTCCCGCTCCGGGCTTTCGATGCCGATTTCCTTGGAGGTGAGCGCGCGCAGGCGCAGTTCGTCGGTCACCATCTTCAGCCGCGCCAGCGAGCGCACGCGCGAGATCAGCGCCACGTCGCTGACCGGCTTGGTGAGGAAATCGTCGGCGCCGGCTTCCAAGCCGCGCACGCGGTCGGACGGCTGGTCGAGCGCGGTCACCATCACCACCGGAATATGATGGGTCAGCGGATTGGACTTGAGCTTGCGGCAGACCTCGAAGCCGTCCATGTCCGGCATCATGACGTCGAGCAGCACGATGTCGCATTCGGCGCGCTCGCACAGCGCCAGCGCCTCCGGCCCGCTTTGCGCGGTGGTGACGTCGAAATATTCGGCCGACAGCCGCGCTTCCAGCAGCTTCACATTGGCCGGCACATCGTCGACGACGAGAACGCGGGCGGTCATTCTTGAACCTTTGGCTGCACCATCAGGCCGGCCCCAGGAAATGACGGATGGTCTCGATGAACTTGCCGACCGAGATCGGTTTCGACAGATAGGCCTCGCAGCCACCCTCGCGGATGCGCTCCTCGTCGCCCTTCATGGCGAAGGCGGTGACCGCCACGACCGGGATCGCCTTGAGGTCGGGATCGTCCTTGAGCCATTTGGTCACTTCGAGTCCGGATACTTCCGGCAACTGGATATCCATCAGAATCAGATCGGGCCGGTATTTGCGCGCCAGATCGAGCGCCTCGATGCCGTTGCGGGTGCCGATGGTCTGGTAGCCATGCGCTTCCAACAGGTCGTGGAAGAGCTTCATATTCAGCTCGTTGTCCTCCACGATCAGGACGGTCTTCGGCATTTCCCCCGCCCCATTTGTCCCCAGTGCGTCCCAAGGCGCGCGCTTGGCGTCGCCAGGCCCCGCGCGCTCGGGCATGATCAGCCACGGTACTGCCGATATGTTACGGAAAGGCAAATTTGATCGATGAAACTTGTGCCTTCGTTAACCCAAGAAGCGGCGGAAGCGCTGGCAATTCAGGCGCTTACCTTCATTGCCGGGGACGGCGAGCGGCTTGGGCGCTTCCTTGCCATCACCGGCATCGGCCCTGCCCAGATTCGCGCCGCTGCCCAAGAGCCGGGCTTCCTGATCGGCGTTTTGGACTATTTGGCCGGCGATGAGCGCCTGCTGTCGACGTTTGCCGCCGAGACCGGCCTCGATCCGGCCCACGTCGGCAAGGCGCTGGCGGCGCTGGGCGGACACTGGGAGCGCGAGATACCGTGAGCTTCTGCCGCGACTGTCTGGCGGATGCGCCCGAGAAGGCCGCGCGCTGTCCGGCCTGCGGCTCGCCGCGGCTTGCGCGCCACCGCGAGCTCGACCAGCTCACCATCGCGCATGTCGATTGCGACGCCTTCTACGCCACAATCGAAAAGCGCGACGATCCGTCGCTGGTCGACAAACCGGTGATCGTCGGCGGCGGCAAGCGCGGTGTGGTCGCGGCCGCCTGTTACGTCGCGCGCACCTACGGCATCCACTCGGCGATGCCGATGTTCGAGGCGCTGCGCCGCTGCCCGCACGCCGTGGTGGTCAAGCCGGACATAGCGAAATACAGCAAAGTCGGCCGCGACGTGCGCCGCGCCATGCTGGCGCTCACGCCGCTGGTCGAGCCGCTGTCCATCGACGAGGCCTTTCTCGATCTCACCGGTACCGAACGGCTGCATGGCATGAGTGCCGCCAAGGTGCTGGCGCGCTTTGCCGGCGAGGTCGAACGAGATCTCGGCATTACGGTCTCCATTGGCCTGTCCGCCAACAAATTCCTCGCCAAGATAGCCTCCGACATGGATAAGCCGCGCGGCTTCGCGGTGCTAGGCCTAGCCGAGGCCGCGTCGTTTCTGGCGCCCAAGCCGGTCGGCTTCATCTACGGCGTCGGCGTGGTGAGCGCGGCCAAGCTGGCCGCCGACGGCTATCGGCTGATCGCCGACCTACAGCACGCCGAGGAGAACGACCTCATCCGCCGCTATGGCGAGGAAGGCGCGCGGCTCTGGCACTTGGCGCGCGGGATCGACGCGCGCGCCGTCGATCCGGAACGCGACACCAAAAGCATCTCGGCGGAAACCACCTTCGAGCGCGACATCGGCGAATTCCGCCCGCTCGAGCATCATTTGTGGGAGCTCACGGAACGGGTTTCGGCGCGCCTCAAGGCCAACGCGCTGGCCGGTTCGACGGTGACGTTAAAGCTCAAGAGCGCCGATTTCAAAATCCGCACCCGGGCGCGCGCGCTGGGGCACCCGACCCAGCTCGCCGCGCGTATTTTCGCCGCCGGCCGCGATCTGCTTAGCCTTGAGGTGGGCACGACCCGCTTCCGCTTGATCGGCATCGGCGTCAGTCATCTGGAGGAGGCCGCAGGCGACGATCTCGCCGATCTGATCGACCGCCGCGCGGCCGAGGCCGAGCATGCGGTGGATCGCCTGCGCGCAAAATTCGGCCGCGACGCGGTGGTGAAGGGCCTGGCGCTCGACGACGACTAGAGCATGATCCCGAAAAGTGGGAACCGGTTTTCGGATAAGATCATGCTCAAATAAGAACGCCTATGGGCACGGCTTGGGCTTCTTCAGCTCGAGCGACGTCATTTCGCCCTTGATGGTGAAATCGGTGTAGTCGAGCACCAGCGCGCGCGAGATGCCGTTCTCGTAAAGTTCGAAGCCGAGGGAATAGACCGGCGTCTGCTCGCCGCTGCGCTGGGCCGCTTCGTCCTGCTGTTCGAAATAGCTGATGGTCACCGGCCAGCGCGTGAGCTTGGCCAGTTCGGGGATTTTCGCCGCCGCGTCATCCGGCGGCTTGCTCCCCGGCGCGATCGCCCGGCCGATCACGGTGAGCGTGCTGTAGAGTTTCTCGCCGGTTTCCGACCCGTCATAGACCGGAAATTCCAGGATCGACTTGCCTTCGCGCGCGGCGACGATGATGCGCCGCATGTGCTCGGTCGGAAACACCGCGCTCACCGGAACGGTGAAAGTCGTTTCCTTCGGCTTGCTCAAACTGACTGCGACCGTTTTGCCATTGCGGTCGGCATGGCCGTCGACCGCGTCGGTTTGCTTGTCGTCGCGCAGATTTTTCGAGTTGAAGCGGAACGCCTTGGCGTTGCCGTCTTCCCAGGTGGTGGAGCGCATATCGCTGAGCGCGGTCTTGCCCTCGCCCGAATCGAGCTCGGACACTTGGCGGAATTGCAACTCGTAGCCGTCGCAGGCGTTGCCGGAAAAGTCGTACAGGATGCGCCCGCGCACCGCCTCGATGCCGCGGCTGCCGCGCGATTTGGTCAGCTTGAGGTCGTAGACCGCCCGATGCGGCGCCAGAAACACCGTGTCGGCGGCCGGCGCGGCCGCGGCCGGCTGGTAAACCGCCGTGGCGGCAAGGCCGAAGGCCAGGACCGGCAAAATCAGACGTTTGGCGACCTTAAACGTTTTCATCGATGCGAGCCTTCAGGCGGCAGCGTTGCAGCGGCGTTCGGGAGATGAATCACGTAGGATAAGGGCAAGATAGAGGCCACGGCCGCGCTCGGCAACCGCCACCGCCGACGCTTGCGCCTGTTCGCCCGATCGGCCAAGACAGGGCAACCCGCGCATGATCCCGAAAAGTGGGCACCGGTTTTCGGAAAAGATCATGCGCCACTAAGAAATGCTGGAGGATTTCATGGTCGGAATGATTGAAAAGAAGCTCGCAAGCCTCGGCATTAGCCTGCCGACCCCGGCCAGCCCGATCGCCAACTACGTGCCGTTCGTGCGCAGCGGCAACCTGCTCGTCGTCTCCGGCCAGCTCTGCTTTGGCGCCGAGGGCAAACTGGTCGCCAAGGGCCAGCTGGGCGGCGGCGTATCGATCGAGGACGGGCAGCAGGCAGCGCGCGCCTGCGCGGTCAATCTTCTGGCCCAGATCAAGGGCGCGCTCGGCGACCTCGACAAGGTCAGCCGCGTAATGCGGCTTGGCGGTTTCATTAATTCGGCGCCCGGCTTCGCCGACGGACCGAAAGTGATGAACGGCGCCTCCGATCTGATGGTGGAGGTGTTCGGCGACAAGGGCCGCCACGCCCGCAGCACGGTCGGCGTCGCGGCGCTCCCCGCCGATGCGGCGGTCGAAGTCGAAGGTCTGTTTGAAGTGGCTTAAACCAAGATGGCTGGCCTCGCCTGGCTCACCGCGCGACCCATCGCCCATCGCGGGCTGCATGACACGTCGGCCGGCGTGATCGAAAGCACGGCGGCCGCCTTCTCCGCCGCCATCGCCGGCGGTTACGGCATGGAGACCGATCTGCAGATCAGCGCCGATGGCGAGGCCATGGTGCATCACGACGACGCGCTTGGCCGCTTGACTGAGGGCAGTGGCCGGCTTTGCGACATGGCTGCTGCCGAAATCAAACGGGTCCGCTTCAAGACAAGCGCCGACCGCATCCTCACCCTCGGCGAATTGTGCGATCTGGTGGGCGGCCGCGCCACCCTGGTGCTGGAACTCAAAAGCCATTTCGACGGCGACCGACGGCTGGTGCAGCGCGCCGCCGACGTGCTGGCGACCTATGCCGGGCCGGTGGCGGTGATGTCGTTCGATCCCGCCATGATCGAAGTGGTGCGCTGGATTGCGCCCGATCTGACGCGCGGCATCGTCGCCGAACGCCACTACGCACATCACGAGTGGGATCGCATCCCGCGCTCGGAAAAGCGCCGCATGGCTTTTCTGCTGCACGCCAACCGCACCCGCCCGCAATTCATTGCTTATGGGGTGAAGGACCTGCCGGCGGCGGCGCCGCTGATCGCGCGCGCGGTCTTCGGTCTGCCGCTGCTGACCTGGACCGTGCGCAGCGACGACGACCGCCGCCGCGCGGCGCGCTGGGCCGACCAGATGATATTTGAGGGCATCCGCCCGTAATGGCCGAACGGATGATCAACTTCGAACGATTTCCGGCATAAAGTCGGGGTAACAGGCCTTACCCCCGATGACCGACATCGACCTCCGAATCCGCATCGCGCAATCGCTCGCCGAGGTTCCGGCCGCGGCCTGGGACGCCTGCGCGGGCGGCCATGACAACGCGAGCGCCAGCGAGGCGATAGCACCGGCGGTTAAACTAACACATGAAGATAGCTTATCTGCAAAGTTATTCACACGAGAACAGGTCGGTAACCCCTTCATATCTCACGATTTTCTATCATCTCTGGAGGCGTCGTTTTCGGTCGGACAGCGCACCGGCTGGCAGCCGCGCCACCTGCTGGCGGAGAGCGCCAACGGCACTTTGCTGGGCGCGGCGCCCTGCTACGTGAAAAGCCATTCGCACGGTGAATATGTCTTCGACCAGGGCTGGGCCGAGGCCTTCGAGCGCGCCGGCGGCGACTATTACCCCAAGCTGCAGGTGGCGGTGCCGTTCACGCCGGTGACCGGCCCTCGCCTGTTGGCCCGCCCCGGCCCGCTGGCGCAAGCCGTGCGCGGCGCGCTCGCCGATGCGCTGGTCGAGATCACCACCGCGAGCGAACTGTCGTCGGCCCACGTCACCTTCCTGACCGAGCCGGAATGGCGCGCGCTCGGCGAGCGCGGCTTCCTGCAACGCAACGACCAGCAATTCCATTGGGAGAATGCCGGCTACGCCAGCTTCGACGACTTCCTCGGCCACCTCGCGTCCCGCAAACGCAAGACCATCCGCCGCGAGCGCAAGCAGGCGCTGGAGCCCGGCATCGAGGTGGCCTGGCTCACCGGCTCCGAGCTGACCGAAGCGGTGTGGGATGCCTTTTTCGCCTTCTACATGGACACCGGCTCGCGCAAATGGGGCCGGCCCTACCTCACCCGCGAATTCTTCTCGATCGTCGGCGAAAAGATGCGCGACCGCATCCTGCTGGTGATGGCCAAGCGCGCCGGGCGCTGGATTGCCGGCGCCATCAATTTTCTCGGGGTCGATACGGTCTACGGGCGCAACTGGGGCGCCATCGAGCACCATCCGTTTCTGCATTTCGAGCTGTGCTACTATCAGGCCATCGAATACGCGATCACCCACAGACTGGCGCGCGTCGAGGCCGGCGCCCAGGGCGAGCACAAGTTGGCGCGCGGCTACTTGCCGATGACCACCTATTCCGCGCATTTCATCGCCAATCCGGCGCTGCGGCGGGCGGTAGCCGAGTATCTCGCGCGCGAGCGGGCCTATGTGCGGGCCGCCGGCGAAGAGCTTGCGGCGGCCGCGCCATTCCGCAAGGATTTGGTGGAGCAGGACTGAGTCTTGGGGAGAAACTGATGCCGAGCTACGATCCGAACAACATCTTCGCCAAGATCCTGCGCGGCGAATTACCCAGCTACAAGGTCTACGAGGACGACAAGGCGTTCGCGTTCCTCGACATCATGCCGCGTTCGCCCGGTCATACGCTGGTGCTGCCGAAGGCGCCGGCGCGCAATATCCTCGATGTCAGCCCCGACGATTTCGCGCATGTCATGAAGGTCGCGCAAAAGATCGCCAAAGCCGCCATGAAGGCGTTTGGGGCCGACGGCGTCACCCTGCAGCAATTCAACGAGGGCGCCGGCGGACAGGTGGTGTTCCACCTGCATGTTCACGTCATCCCGCGCAAATCCAGCGTTGCAATGAAGCCACCGGCAGCTGAGAAGGAAAAGCCCGACGCGCTCGCCGAGAACGCCAAAAAGCTCGCCGCCGCCATCGCCGCCGAATAACAAGCGAGCTAGTGCGCGAATAAAAACCCGCCTAAAAGCAGCACCGCCTCGCCGACCAGCACCCCGGCGAACACCGAGCGCTTCACCGCCAGGAAGGCCAGAAATCCGCAAACCGCCGCGCCGATGCGCACGCTGAGCGGAATGCCGGCGAGCGCACCGGCGGAAAACAGGATCAGCTTGGCGATGACGCCGGCGATGATCGCGGTCGCCACCGCGCGCGACCACACCACGATCTCGGAATCCTCGTTGAGCCCGCGCGCCAGCACCAGCCCGAGCACGCGCCACATCTCGTTCGGCAGATAGCCGACCAAGATCAGCAGCAGATAAGGCCACAGTTCGGCCAAGGCTGCGTTCATGCCGGCGTTCATGCGGCGGCCTGGCGCAGGCGGTGGACGCCGTAAGCAAGCGAGCCGCCGACGATCCCGGTCCACATCAGGTCGAGGCCGACGTGCCAGTAGGTCAGCAACGGGCCGAGGGTGAGCCCGAGCACCAGCGCCAGCCGGTCCACCATTTGCCGACAATTGTTCGCGGTCGAGATCAGGAACGACATCGGCGTCAGGAACAGCAGCGTGCCCGCGAACAGCGGAGGCAAACCGGCCGCGAGGTAATAGCCGACGAAGCCGAACGTCGCCGCCGTGCCCATGTAGCCGACCGACAACCCATTGCAGAACGCGACGCGCCGCACGCGCGGCATTCCCGGCAACAGGCGCAGCGATTCCACCCACATGCTCACCGACGTGAAGTGGGTCGGCAGCAGAAGTTCGCGCAGCCGCGTGCCTGGCCCGCGCAGCAGCGGCAGCAGCGCCACCACCATGGGAAACAGCCGGATCGCGCTGAGGCCGACCGCGATCGCCACCTCGACCGGCGCGGCGCCGGTGCCAAGCGCGGACACCAGGATCACCTGCGCCGGCGCCGCCCATACCAGCAAGGTCGACAGCGCCAACCACCACGAGCTCAAGCCGAAATCATGAGCCAGCGCGCCGATGCCGATATAGGTGCCCATCAGCACCAGGAAGAACACCGAGGTCCACGCCGATTTCACGCCGCCGAAGAAGGCGGCCGCATTGGAATTGAAGGGGCCGGGCACGGACATGACGGCGGCTTTCCTGTCCCATAGGCACGCCGCGCGCGCAACCGCCGGCGCCCGCGGCCAATGCATGCGGCACCCGCAAAATGCGAGGGCCGGGCGCATTGGCCCGGCCTTCGGCGTTGTCGCTTCAGATGGCCGTCTAGACCTTGGCCAGCGGCACCTTCGGCACCGAGCCGCGCTTCGCCCGCGGACGCGGCGACGAGCGGCGCTTGGCCTTGGGCCGCACCGCCGGCAGCTTCTCCGGCTTCGGCGTGATCGGCCCGTCGAGATACTCGAAGCCCAGCTTGTCGCGCCCATCCTCGTCCTTGGTCACGACGACACGCACGTGGCCGCCCGACTTCAGGTGCCCGAACAGCACCTCGTCGGCCAGCGGCTTCTTGATGTGCTCCTGGATCACGCGCGCCATCGGGCGGGCGCCCATCAATTCGTCGTAGCCGCTGGCGATCAGCCAGCGGCTGGCCTCTTCCGACAGCTCGATGGTGACGTTGCGGTCGCCGAGCTGCGCTTCGAGCTGGAGCACGAACTTTTCGACTACCTTGGCGATCACATCCTGCGACAGATGCGCGAAGGTAATGGTGGCATCGAGCCGGTTGCGGAATTCCGGCGCGAACATGCGGTTGATCGCCTCGTGGTCGTCGCCCTCGCGCTTGGTGCGGGTGAACCCGTAGGCCTGCTTCGCCATCTCGGCGGCGCCCGCATTGGTGGTCATGATGAGGATGACGTTGCGGAAATCGACCTGCTTGCCGTTGTGATCGGTCAGCTTGCCGTGATCCATGATCTGCAGCAGCACGTTGAACAGATCGGGATGCGCCTTCTCGATCTCGTCGAGCAGCAGCACGCAATGCGGATGCTGATCGACGCCGTCGGTCAAGAGCCCGCCCTGGTCGAAGCCGACATAGCCGGGAGGCGCACCGATCAAGCGCGACACCGTATGTCGCTCCATATATTCCGACATATCGAAGCGGATGAGCTCAACACCAAGCGAGAGCGCAAGCTGCTTGGCAACTTCGGTCTTGCCGACGCCGGTCGGCCCGGAGAACAGATAGCAGCCGATCGGCTTTTCCGGCTCGCGCAGGCCTGCGCGCGCGAGCTTGATCGAGGCCGAGAGCGCATCGATCGCCTTGTCCTGGCCGTAGACCACGGTCTTGAGCGTCTGCTCGAGATGCCGGAGCACCTCGGCGTCATCTTTGGAAACGGTCTTGGGCGGAATCCGCGCCATGGTGGAAATCGTGGTCTCGATCTCTTTGATGCCGATGGTCTTCTTGCGGCGGCTCTCCGGCAGCAGCATCTGCGCCGCGCCCGATTCGTCGATCACGTCGATCGCCTTGTCCGGCAGCTTGCGATCATGGATGTAGCGCGCCGACAGTTCGACCGCGGCCTTGATCGCCTCGTTGGTATATTTGAGCTTGTGGTATTCCTCGAAATAAGGCTTGAGCCCTTTCAGGATCTCGATCGCATCCGGCACCGACGGTTCGTTGACGTCGATCTTCTGGAAGCGGCGCACCAGCGCGCGGTCCTTCTCGAAATACTGGCGGTATTCCTTGTAGGTGGTCGAGCCGATGCAGCGGATGGTGCCGGAGGCGAGCGCCGGCTTGAGCAGATTGGACGCATCCATGGCGCCGCCCGAGGTGGCGCCGGCGCCGATCACGGTGTGGATCTCGTCGATGAACATGATCGCGCCCGGATAGGCCTCGATCTCCTTGATCACCTGCTTGAGCCGCTCCTCGAAGTCGCCGCGGTAGCGCGTGCCGGCCAGCAGCGTGCCCATGTCGAGCGCGAACACGGTGGCACCTTTAAGCACATCCGGCACTTCGCCATGAATGATACGGCGCGCCAATCCTTCAGCGATCGCGGTCTTGCCGACGCCGGCTTCGCCGACGAACAGTGGATTGTTCTTCTGCCGGCGGCACAGCACCTGGATCGTCCGGTTGATCTCGGCATCGCGGCCGATCAGCGGATCGATCTTGCCGTCCTTGGCCTTCTTGTTGAGGTTGACGCAATAGGCTTCGAGCGCGTCGCCCTTCTTCTTCGGTTCGTCCCCGCTCTTGGTATCGGGTTCTTCCTCGGCGCCGCGCACCGGGCGCGACTCGGTGAGACCCGGCCGCTTGGCAATGCCGTGGCTGATGTAATTGACCGCGTCGTAGCGCGTCATGTCCTGCTCTTGCAGGAAATAAGCGGCGTGGCTCTCGCGCTCGGCGAAGATCGCCACCAGCACGTTGGCGCCAGTGACCTCCTCGCGGCCGGAGGATTGTACGTGGATGACCGCGCGCTGGATCACGCGCTGGAAGCCGGCGGTGGGCTTGGAATCCTCGGCGCCGTCGGTGATCAGGTTTTCCAGTTCCGATTCGAGATAGGCGGTGAGGCTGCGGCGCAGCTTGTCGAGGTCGACATTGCAGGCGCGCATCACCGCCGAAGCGTCCTGATCGTCGATCAGCGCCAACAGCAGATGTTCCAGGGTCGCATATTCGTGATGCCGCTCATTGGCGATGGCGAGCGCCCGGTGGAGCGACTGCTCGAGGCTGCGCGAGAACGTTGGCATCAGATTTCCATTTCCATTTGTATTGGGCGTCCCCCGAATCTCACTTTTTTTCCATCACGCATTGCAGAGGATGCTGATGTTTTCTGGCAAAGTCCATCACCTGCGTCACTTTGGTCTCCGCCACCTCATAAGTATAGATCCCACATTCGCCGATCCCGTGGTGATGCACATGCAACATAATTCGTGTCGCGGCCTCATGATCCTTGCCGAAGAAGCGTTCCAGCACGTGCACGACGAACTCCATCGGCGTGTAGTCGTCGTTGAGAATCAGCACGCGGTACAGGCTCGGCCGCTTGGTCTGCGGCTTGGTCTTGGTGATGACCGCGGTGCCGGGTCCGCCCGGCTCCCCTTTGCGCTTGCGGTCGTCGTCCGCCATGCGGGGCGGTCGGTCGCCGCCTGGGGCGGCTGCCGCTCTATCGGCAGGGGAACTCTTCCTAATAGTCGACGTCATGACATTGCCGAGGCAAGAAGCATTCCAGAACCGTAGCACCCCGCGCCGCACCCGCGCGGCCTGGCCACCATCATAAAGACCGACGCCTAGCCAGGCCAAGCCGGGATTTTGTCCCGCTCCGGGACAAACTAAGCCGATTTCCGGCGATTCCGGGTGCATCAGGGCAGATATCCATTGGTTACCCGATCACAAGCCGCTTGCGGACAATCCAAAGCGATTTTTCCCCAAATTCGCACCGCTGTTCCAACGGTATTTCAATGCCGTACCGGCATCTTTCAACGGCGTCACCGATGGCCGTATTCGGCGGTCCACAGGGGGTTCAACAATGCTGCTCACCCGTTTTTGGAATAACCGGCAAGGGAGCGTCGCCCCCATGCTGGGAATCGCGATTCTCCCGTTGTTGGGCGCCGTCGGCGCCGCCGTCGACTATACGCAGGCCAGCGCCACACGCACCGCCTTCCAAACCGCGCTCGATTCGACCGCGCTGATGCTCTCGAAGACCGCGGCGACGCAAACGCCTGCGGACTTGCAGACCGCGGCAACCAATGACTTCAACGCCTTGTTCACGCGGACCAACGCCAAGAACGTCACGGTCACCGCGAACTATTCTACCACCAGCGGATCGCAACTCGTGCTCAACGGCAGCGCCACCGTCGACACGAATTTTCTCAGCGTCCTGGGCATCGACACGATCCACATCGCGGCGTCGACAACGTCCACGTGGGGCAATACCCGGCTGCGGGTGGCGCTCGTGCTCGACAATACCGGATCGATGGCAAGCTCCGGCAAGATAACCGCGCTGAAGACGGCGTCGCAAAATCTTCTCACGCAGCTCAAAAGCGCGGCCGTGACCGCCGACGACGTCTACGTGTCGGTCATCCCGTTCGGCAAGGACGTCAACGTCGATCCAAGCAACGTGAATGCGTCGTGGCTGCGCTGGGATTTGTGGGAGGAAGTGAACGGCAAATGCAGCGACACCAGCTACCACTCGAAAACCAACTGCCTGTCGCATAGCAAGGTTTGGACGCACGCGGCTCACAGCACCTGGAACGGCTGCGTCACCGACCGCGACCAGAATTTCGACACCACCAACGGCGCGCCGGTCGCCGGCGCCACGCTGTATCCGACCGAGCAGTATTCTTCCTGTGCGGTATCGTTGATCGGGCTCTCCAACAATTGGACCACGCTGTCGAGCAAGATCGACGCCATGCAGCCGAACGGCAATACCAACCAGGCGATCGGATTGCAGATGGGCTGGCAATCGCTGACGGCCGCGCCCTTCAGCGTCCCGGCCCTGGATCCAGACTACAAATATAACCAGGTCATCATTCTGCTGAGCGACGGACTCAATACCGAGGACCGCTGGTACACCACCGCGTCCTCGATCGACACGCGGCAACAGAAGGCTTGCGACAATATCAAGGCCGCGGGCATCACGATCTATACCGTGCAGGTCAACACCGGCAGCGACCCCACATCGACCCTGCTGAAGAATTGCGCGAGCGACACCAGCAAGTTCTTCCTGTTGACCTCGTCGGCGGAGATCGTCACGACGTTCGGCCAGATCGGCACCGCGCTGTCCAATCTACGGCTCGCGATGTAGCAGCCCCTGCTGCGTTTCCGTCATATCGCGCCGCGGCCATGGCCGCCGCGGTATCAGGACGTCCGCTTTTCCAAGCGGCCGCGCCAACCAAGCGTTAACGACATCCCCTAAGAACTATCCGGCATTCGCGGCATCCGAGGCATAGGGTGTTAAGCATCCAAGTCATTGATCGAGAGAGCAGAACGGTCGATTTGCAGGCTCAACAATTACCGCGAGCCGAGGATTTCCGGCGTATCGATACACCAGCCCTTTAATACCGGCGCTTATGAAAGTACGCGAATTCAACCGTTTTCGGTGACCCGTCATGATGTCGGCCTGGACGAAATTCCGCAGCGCCCTGCGCGCTTTTCGCGTCGCGCATGCAGGCAATGTCGCCATTACCTTCGCGTTGGCGACGTTGCCCATAATCGCCACCGTCGGCTTCGCCGTCGATTACAGTCGCGCCAACGCGGTCAAGGCCGCGATGCAGGCCGCGCTCGATTCCACCGCGCTGATGATCTCGAAGGAAGCGGCCACGGACACCAACACGCAACTGCAAACGAACGCCCAGAATTACTTCGTGGCCTTGTTCGCGCGGCCGGATGCCACGAATGTCACAGTTACCGCCAACTTCACCACGGACGGCGGAACTTCTGTGGTCGTCAATGGCGCCACCGATGTCCCCACCAGCATTCTTAGCGCCATCGGATACGGCGTCATCACGGTGAGCGGCTCGTCCACCGCCAAGTGGGGCTCCAACCTGCTGCGCGTGGCGCTGGTGCTCGACAACACCGGATCGATGGCCGACGCCGGCAAAATGACCGCGCTGCAGTCGGCGACCAAGAGCCTGCTCACCCAGTTGCAGACAGCCGCCACCAACAATGGCGACGTCTATGTGTCGATCGTTCCCTTCGTCAAGGACGTCAACCTCGGCGCCTCCAACTACACTTCGGACTACCTTTACTGGGACGACGCGGCGAAATCCGACAACAATTCCTGGGACGCCAACAACGGCACCTGCAGCGTTTCGGGCTACTCGCCCCGAAACACTTGCATCGCGAAGTCGTCCTGCTCGATTTCGGGCTACACCACCCAGATCACCTGCACCGGCGCGGGCACTTGCTCGGTTTCGGGCAACAATAGTCAGAGCAGCTGCTCGACTGCGGGCACTTGCACGATTTCGGGCAAGTCCAGCCAGAGCACCTGCACGGGCGCGGGCATTTGCTCGAATGGTGCCGAAACGACCCAAAGCACCTGCACGGGCAATAACGCCTGCTCCAAATCGCAATACGCGTCGAAAAACAATTGCCAGAACAATGGCGGGACCTGGGGCTTTGGCACGTGGTCGCACGGCGTGTGGACCGCGGCCACATGGACGCCGGGGGTCTGGACCGCGGCGACGTGGACACCCAATAACCACAGCACCTGGACCGGATGTGTCAGGGATCGCGGCAATTCGGGCGGCCCCGACACCGTCGCTAATTATGATACCAATGTCGGTTCGACGGACATAACCATCCCGTCATCGCTGTACCCGGCCGAGCAATATAGCTCCTGCCCGCAAGCGGTGATGGGCTTGAACTACAACTGGACCTCGATGAAATCGCTGGTCGACAACATGTCGCCGTCCGGCAGCACCAACCAGGCGATCGGATTGCAGCTTGGTTGGATGTCCCTCGTCGGTGGCGGGCCGTTCTCGGTGCCGGCGTATAAAACGGGTTATACGTACTCGAAGGCCATCATTCTGCTGACCGACGGCTTGAACACGCAGGACCGCTGGTACGGTGACGGCTCCAGTCTCGGCACGTCGGACGACGCCAAGATCGATGCGCGCCAGGCGCTGACCTGCGCCAACGCCAAAGCGGCGGGTATCACGCTTTACACGATCCAGGTGAATACCGGCAACGATCCGACCTCCACGCTGCTGCAGAATTGCGCCAGCACGTCGGATAAGTTCTATCTGCTGACGTCGGCGAGCCAGATCATCGCGGCGTTCACCAAGATCGGCACCGATCTGAGCCAATTGCGCGTCGCCAAGTAAGCGTCGCTCGGGACAGCAGACCCACTCTAAAGCCGCGGCCGGCAATGGCCGCGGCTTTTCGCACGCGCGGCAAATGGTCACAACATGAACGGTATTTGCGGTATTCGGCACAGCGCCCATTAACCACCCAAGTCGCCGCATTCATTTCATTTCCGGTCTGATTCCGCAGCGAAGTTTTACAGTGATCGCTCGATTTCGATTGTTCGACTAACCTCGCATTCAAGGCCGCGGCGTATAGCGCGATTGAACTCAATCGCTGTTGTAACGCCATGATGTCGGCTGCCCATATCCTTGTTCTTCGCCTTCGCCGTGCTGCACGCCGCATTGCCGCGGCGCGTAGCGGCAACGTTGCCATAACCTTCGCGCTCGCGCTGATCCCGATCCTGGCCCTCGTCGGCGCGGCGGTCGATTTCAGCCGAGCGAATTCGCTCAAGGCTGTGATGCAATCCGCGCTCGATTCCACCGCGTTGATGGTGTCGAAGAATGCGGCTTCTCTCACCAGCGAGCAGATTCAGAGTTCGGCGCAAAGCTATTTTCTCGCATTGTTCACGCGACCGGAAGCCAAGAATGTTAAATTCACGACGAGCTATTCCACCAGCGGCGGATCCAGCTTGGTGGTCAACGCCTCGGCCGACATGGACACCGACTTCATGGGTGTCCTCGGCTACAAGACGATCACGGTCGCCAGCGCCTCCACCGCTAAATGGGGTTCCAGCCGCTTGCGCGTCGCCCTCGTGTTGGACACCACCGGCTCGATGAGCGACGACGGCAAGATCGTTGCGCTCAAGACCGCGACCAAGAACCTGCTGACGCAATTGCAGGGCGCCGTCACCATCAATGGCGACGTTTACGTGTCGATCATCCCGTTCAGCAAAAACGTCAATCTCGATCCCAGCAATTACGCTGGGAATTGGATCGACTGGACCGACTGGGAGTCGGAGCCTGCCATCCTGAAAACGTCAAAGCCGAACAATTGGGACCAGATCGGGCCGGGCTCTTCGTGCCCCTTCACCTCCTCCAACTACGGGTTCAGATGCACGGCGGGTCCGGCCAACAACAGTGCGAGCGTATCGACCATCCCGGCGAGCGGCAGCTACAGCGGCTACATCTGCCCGGGCGTCGATGGCGGCAACAAGGACTCCACCAAGATCGGCATCTACTACAACGGCTGTTACAACAGCGTGCCGACCACCACGACCTCGACCAACACGATTTGTTCCGGTTGGAGCTGCAGCTGCGGCAACCTCAGTAATTGCTCATGCACCGGCAACGGCAGCAGCAAAATCTGCAAGCAAACCGTCACGACGACCGGGGCGCCCTACACACATAACTGGATCAAGAACGATCACAGCACCTGGAACGGCTGCGTCACCGACCGCGGCACATTATCGGCTCCTAGCTCGGATTACGACCGGCTGACGACGGCGTCGAACACGAACGTCACCGCCACGCTGTTCCCGGCGGAACAAAATTTATACTGCTCGCCGACCGTCATGGGCCTCAGCTACAACTGGTCCAGCATATCGGGCCAGGTTGATAGCCTGTATCCGGAAGGCGCCACCAATCAACCGATCGGCTTGGTTTGGGGCTGGCAGTCGTTGGTCGGCGGCGGCCCGCTTAGCGCGCCGGCCAAGAATTCCAGTTATACCTATATCGACGTCATTATCCTGCTCTCGGACGGCCTCAACACGCTGGACCGCTGGTACGGCAATGGATCCACCACCAATACCTCGGTCGATGCCCGGATGTACGACTCCACCGGAAAAGGCACCTGCGCCAATATCAAGGCCGCCGGCGTCACGATCTACGCGGTGCAGGTAAACACCGGCGGCGATCCGACGTCGCTATTGCTTAAGAACTGCGCCAGTACTGCGGACAAGTTCTTCCTGCTCACCTCGGCGAGCCAGATCATCACCACGTTCAACACCATCGGCACCAATTTGACCCAGCTGCGCATCGCCCAATAGCCCGGTGGAAAATGCAAAAAGCCCGGCCAAATGAGCCGGGCTTTTTCCTTGACGCTTACGCAACGCTACACGACGGATACTCGACGCTTTACGCAACGCTTTACGTGGATAGCGGGTTACTTCGCCTTCGCCATCAGGGTCTCTAACGGCTTGTAGGTCTCCTTGGCGAGATCGGCATAGAGTTCGCCGATCTTGGAGGCCTTGGCCACGAAGCCCTCATAGGTGGTCTTGGCGTATTCGGTCTGCACCTCGATCGCCTTCTCGAACGACTTGACGCCGAACAGCTTTTCCAGCGCCGCGGTGCCGTCTTCGAAAGCCTTCTTCGAGTAGTCGGTGATCTCGGCCGCGATGGCCTGGGTGCCCTTCGACAGCACGCCCATCGACTTCAGCGCGATATCGACATTCTCTTTCCCGACCTGCTGGAGGTCCTCTAAATTCTTGACCATTGTCATCCCTTCGGCCGCAAAGCGGCACCAACGTTCTGATTTCTGTACCCGGCCTATCCGGGTATGGATAAACCTTATACTGCACTGCACAATAAAGTCAACTATTATTTTGCAGTGCGAAAAAAGCCTTAAAATCCAGGGGATTGTCTTAAGAATTTGTAAACCGTGATCCCCTACCGTCGTAATTTGTGGCGGCGCGGGGGCGCTATAAAACGGCCTGATTTGGCGGGTCTAAGTCCGCCTGAAAATGGGGTTGGGGAGAGCGGATGTTGCGTGCGGGAGCCTCTGTCCAACGCGGTCTCCGTTGGAGCGCCCTCGGTTTGGCGACGCTGCTTGCCGTTGCCGCCATCACCAGCGACGCCGACGCCCGCGGACGACGGCACCGCCACCACGCCGCCGCCGCCGAAAGCTACGAGCCTTCCGCTTCATCGATCGTGGTGGACGCCAATTCCGGCGCGGTGATGCAGGCGACCAACGCCGACAGTCCGCGCCATCCGGCCTCGCTGACCAAGATCATGACGCTCTATCTGCTGTTCGAGCGGCTGGAGGCGGGCAAGATCAAGATGTCGACCGAAATGCCGGTGTCGGCCCATGCCGCCGCGCAGGCGCCGTCCAAGCTGGGGCTCAAGCCGGGCGAGTCGATCCGGGTCGAGACCGCCATCCGCGCCATCGTCACCAAGTCGGCCAACGACGTGGCGGTCATCGTGGCCGAAGCCCTTGCCGGAGATGAACCCGATTTCGCCAGGCTGATGACCGCCAAGGCGCGCGCGCTCGGCATGACGCACACCGCCTATTACAACGCCTCCGGCCTGCCCGACGACAAGCAGATCACCACCGCGCGCGACCAGGCCGTCATCGGGCGAGCCATCCACGACCGCTTTCCGCAGTATTACCGCTACTTCGCCACGCGAACTTTCGAGTTCCGCGGCGAGGAGATGCGCAACCACAATCACCTGCTTGGCAGCGTTCCCGGCGTCGACGGCATCAAGACCGGCTACATCCATGATTCCGGCTTCAATATCGTCACCTCGGTCCAGCGCGACAATCGTCACCTCGTCGCGGTGGTGTTCGGCGGCCGCACCGCCAATGCGCGCGATGCGCACGTGCGCAGCCTGATCGACAACAACATCAATATCGCCGCCGTCAAACGCACGGCGCCGCCAGTCGTCGAGGGCTGGGAGACCGCCGAGACGCGTGCCAAGGACAGCAAGGAAGCCAAGGACAGCAAGGAAAAAGTCGTCTCGGCACCGCCCTTGCCGCGCCACGCCGAGCCCGCATTGGGCTCCACCGATCCGATCAAGCCCAATCCGGTGAAGACGTTCACCGTGCAGATCAGCGCCGTGCGCACCGCGTCGCTGTCGCCGCTGCCGTCCGATAGACCTAAGCTCATGCCGGCGCCGGCCACCGCCAGCCCGACCAATGTCACCACCGTCGCCATCGTGAAGCGGGAGCCCCCACCGCCACCGGGCGCAAAGCCGGGCGTGCTGGGCGTGCTGCCGACCAAGATTGCCTCCGCCGGCGACAGCATGCCGGTCGCGGCCGCAATGCCGCAGCCAGCGGCCAAGCCGCGCAGCGGCGGCTGGATGATCCAGGTCGGCGCTTTCCCCGACGAAAACGAAGCCAAGCAGCGCCTGGTCGCGGCGCAAGGCAAGGCCAAGGACCAACTCGGCCAGGCCGACCCGTTCACCGAACGGGTGGCGAAGGGCGACAAGTCGCTCTATCGCGCGCGCTTTGCCGGCTTGGACAAGGTTCAGGCGGAAATCGCCTGCAAGAACCTCAAGCGCAGCGAAATTCCATGCATGCTGCTCAAAAATTAGCGCGTGATCCCGAAAAACTTATCCTCGACTAGATCGGGGATGGGAACCGGTTTTCGGATAAGACCACGCGCAAGAAAAAACGAAAAAAATTAACAGGGATGTGCCGATACTCAGGAGCCGCTGATGGTGTTGCGTAAGGAGTACCTCAGCGATGACGGCGAGAAAGAATTTCCTTGGCCTCGTTGATGCGAGCGGCCAGATACGTCGACCCCCCTTGGTCGGGATGCATTTTCTTCATGAGCGTGCGGTGCGCGCGCGTGATGGCGTCGGCGCTCGCACCCGGCTCAACGCCAAGGATCTGATAGGCCTCCTGTTCCGTCATTTTTCCGCTGGACGTCGCAGCCCGCCCCGCTGCCGCGTGTCCTTGCGCGTATTCACTCCAACTGGGATCCCGGCGGTCAAGATAAGCCACCAGTAGCGCGCGGCTCTCTTCGTCGATCTCATCGAGCAGTGCGGCCAGCGTCTTGACGTCGAGTCGCTCGAGCGCCGCGCCCTGGTGGCGGCCGGCGACGATGCGTCCGCGCATCTCGCCGCTGTCGTGGTCGAGCTGCATTTCGAGATAGGCCGAGCGCACATGCGAGGTCTGCCCGGCACTCTTCTGGGTGCGCTGGGAAAAGCCCGCCGGCCCGAACGGGATCCAGCCGAGCAGCCCGAGCCCGAATATGCCGAGCGGGATGGCAATGCCGACTTCCCCGCGCAGGCCGAGAAACACGGCAAAACCGATCGCGAGGATGCCGCCGGAGGCTTTGAGCACCCGCGCGGCGATTTTCGGATCGACCTTCGAGATGACGCCGAGCACCCACAGCGCAAGCGCCAGCACGAGCAGGCCGAAGATGATGGTCGGCATATTAGAGATTCACTCGCTTGCGCATGATCTTATCCGAAAACCGGCTCCCCCTTTTCGGGATCATGCGCGCAGCTGCGCCAACAGTTTGCGCGCGCCGTCCGAGCGCCGCGCCGACAAATCGGCGAGCGCCTTGAGGCCGCCGGCGGCATAGGCGGCGACCGCGCGCAACAATTCGCCGAGCTGGTGCGCCGCGCCGGTATCGAAGCGGCAATAGGCGCCGCGCGACAGCCGGGCGATCTCGCGATAGGCGTTCTCGGCCACCGGGTCGTCGCCCTCCTGGAACATGAACACCGGCACGCCGAGCAGGCCAAGCTCGCCGGCCGCGGTGCATAGGTCGTCGATTTTCTCCTCCATGGCGTCGCCGACGAACACCATCGCCTGCACCCGCTGCTTGCCGTATTCCTGGCGGGCGTGGCTCAGCACCTTGCCGATCTGGGTGTGGCCGCCGCGGCAATCGATGGCCGACATCAGACCGGCGAGTTTCTCAGCTCCCGTGACCCAGCCCGAGGCGCGGCATTCGCCAAGCCCGCGGAAATAGACCAACTGGATATCGAGCCCGCCGGCCTTGGCCGCCTCGCGGAACATGTCGGCCTGCAGCGCGCAAGCGGAATCCCAGGTCGGCTGCCGGCTCATGGTGGCGTCGAGCGCGAAGATCAGCCGCCCGCGCTTGTCCGAGGCCGAGGCGGGCCCGAGCGCGTGAACGCGCTCGATGAATTCGGCGATTTCCGGCCGCGAGGAGGCCGGCGCCGGGGTTTGCTGGGAGCGGTCCTTGCTCATGGGAACAGTCTACACCGAATTCGTGCCGCTCCCTAAAGGTGGCGACCTTCGGTCTAGCTTGCAATGGCCGTTGCGGATTAGTCGATGACGTCGTGGACCTGCAGCGGCTGGTCCATGACCGAATACCATTCGGCGCGGGCGGCGGCCCGCCGCTTGCCGTTTTCCGACAGTGGCAGGTGCAGCGTATTGAGCAGCGCGATCACTTCCTCGCGCGCCGTCAAATGCGACATGCTCGGCCGCGTGCCGAGCGTGGCCTCGTCGAGGTCGTCGAACGCGGTGAGGCCGCGCGGGAAGAATTCGCGATAGACCACGCGCTCGGCGAAACCGTCCACGCAGCGAAAACCCATGCGCTTGGACAATTCGATCAAGCCGTCGCCGACCAGTTTCTTGTTGCGCGAGCCGAGCGTGGACAGACGATTGCGCACCACGATCCAGTCGGTCAGCTGGCCGTCGACCAGCCGGCGCTGCCGGCGCGACTCGCGCACCATCTCGGCGTAGTGGCTTTCGCCGGTGACGCTGAAATTGGTCGGGTCAAGGGTGGCGAGCACGTCGAAATCGAGGAAGCTGTCGTTGAGCGGCGTGACCAGCGTATCGGCCATCGAATGGGCAAGCCGCATCAGATAGGTGTCGTTGCCGGGCGTATCGATCACCACCACGTCGTGGCTGTGCTCGAGCGCGCTCACCGCCTTCGAGAAGTTGGCGAACTCCGTCGCCTCGTTGGCTTCCAGCGAATTGCTTTCGCCGCGCTCGACGCAGTAATGCGTCGGCAGGTCAAGCTTGACGCGCGCGCGTTCGCCCCAGGCGCGGCGGTTCTCGATGTAATGGGTGAAACTTTTCTGCCGGCTGTCGAGATCGACGGTCGCCACGCGCTGGCCGGCTTTGAGCAGCGCGACCGCAATGTGCAGAGCAGTCGTAGACTTACCCGACCCGCCTTTCTCGTTGCCGAGAACGACCACGTGAGCGGACTGACGAGCCTGCTCGATCGACTGCACTAACATGACGCGCCCCCCCGGGCGTTCAATTCTCGAATTTTTACCGCGCTATAGTCAAGCTCGTTATGATTTCGCCAGTTCCCGCGTGGCCGGACCGGCGGCGTTTTGCTATGGGCTAGCCCGGTTTTGCGACAATCAGCCGACAGGCGCACGAATTATGGCAGACCGCCCGACCGTCGCGCGCACGGTTCCATCGCTCCGCCGCGCCCTTGCACCGTTCCGGGACACCGGCGAACGGATCGCCCTGGTGCCGACCATGGGCGCGCTCCATCGCGGCCATTTGGCGCTGGTGCGCGAGGCGCGCCGGCGCGCCCGCCACGTGGTGGTCTCGATCTTCGTTAATCCCACGCAGTTCGCGCCGCACGAGGATTTCGGCAGCTATCCGCGCGGCTTTGCGGCCGATCTCAAGGCGCTGCAAACGGCCAAGGCCGACCTGGTTTGGGCACCATCGGCCGAGGTGATGTACCCGGCAGGTTTCGCCACCCGGATCGAGCCGCAAGGCGCCGCCAAGGCCGGGCTCGAGGACAAGTTCCGCCCGCATTTCTTCGGCGGCGTCGCCACCGTGGTGGCCAAGCTGTTCACGCAAACCGCGCCCGACTTCGCCTTATTCGGCGAGAAGGACTACCAGCAGCTCCGGGTCGTCACCCAGATGGCGCAGGATCTCGACTTGGCCGTCAAGGTGATCGGCGTGCCGACCGTGCGCGAGCAGGACGGCCTCGCGCTATCGTCGCGCAACGCCTATCTGTCGGCGGCCGAGCGCAGCGCCGCGCCGCTGCTATACCGCGGGCTGAAGGCCAGCGCCGTGCGCATCAAGCAAGGCGAGCCGATCGAAATGGTGCTGGAAGAGGCTCGCGCCGAGATCGGACGCGCCGGCTTTGCACTCGATTACCTGGAAGCGCGCCATGCGCTCACGCTGGCGCCCATCGTCTCGCGCAAGGACGGCCCGATCCGGCTCTTGGTCGCCGCCAAGATCGGCAAGACGCGGCTAATCGATAATATTGCGGTCTAGAGCAGCCCCAACTCGCGCAATTCGCGCCGCATTTGCTCGGGCATCTTGGCGGCGCCCGGTGCTGCGCGCGACAGATCGCGCGGCGCTTCCTTGACTTCGAGATAGCGCCAGCCCTGGAAGGCCGAGCGCGGGCGCGGCTCGACCAGCACCAGTTTGCCGTCGAGCACCACGCGGCAGCGGCCGATGCCGTCTTTGTCGGTGAACGGGCGGATGTCGAGGATGCGCTCGCGGCAGCTGATCTGGCCGCGGATCACCCAAAAAAGCGAGCCGCCCGAGGTTAGCTCATCGGCGCGCTTGGGCACCATGCGGGTGGTGTGGATGTGCTCGAGTTTCTGCCCACGCCGCTTCTTCTCTTTGAGTTTTTGTTTGATCCAGTCTTCCAGGTCGGCAACCGAGTCGCAGCCGACGCACAGCTTGATGAGATGAAGCGGCATTGCGGAATTCCAAACTATTCTTTTACGGGCTCGATCACCATCACCTTGGCGCCCTCGGCCACCTGCGCGTCGGCGACGACCGCGATCTCGGCAACGGTGCCGTCGATCGGCGCGGTCAAAGTGTGCTCCATCTTCATCGCCTCGATGATGGCGAGACGTTGGCCACGCCTGACGCGGGCGCCCTGCTCCACCAAGAGCGCCAGAACCTTGCCATGCATGGGCGCGCGCACAAGCCCGCCTGTCGCATCATCCCCAGTCTCGTCGAGGCTCAGATCGCGCAAGCTGACCTTGGTCTGACGGCCGTGGCGCAGCACATAGACCGCATCGCCCGCGTCGAGCGCCACCGCGTCCGATGCGGGCGCGATGCCGTCGATGGCGACCAATGCGCCGCCGGGCCCGTAGGCGACCTGCGCCACAATGCTTTCGCCCTCGGCCAGAATCGGCAATGCGAGGCGGCGCGCGCCGGATAGCTGAAAGGCGTCGCCGCTGTCCCACGGCGAGGCCGGCGCGTCGGGCTCGCGCTCGAATACCGCGGCGATGCGGGCGCTTTCGCGCTCCACCAGCTTCTGCGTGCCGAGCGCGGCGGCGGCGCGGTCGAGGCCCTGTGGGACGGCGCCGAGCGCGGCAAGGCTGCGGTCGATGAAGCCGGTGTCGAAATCACCTTTGCGAAAACCCTCGGCGCGGCAGAGCGCGGCCAGGAAGCCAGCATTGCTGCGCGGGCCGACAACGATGGTGTTGTCGAGTGCGCCCGCCAGCCGGTCGAGCGCCTCATGGCGGCTGTTGCCGTGGGCGATCAGCTTGGCGAGCATCGGATCGTAGAACGGGGTGACCTCGGAGCCCTCTTCGACGCCGGTATCGACGCGCAGCCCCTCGCCTTGCGGAAACTTGAGCGCGATCAGCCTGCCGGTCGACGGCAGGAAACCGCGCTCGGGATCCTCCGCGTAAAGCCGCGCCTCGACCGCGTGGCCATCGAGCTTCACCTGCTCCTGCTTGAGCGGAAGTTTCTCGCCGACGGCGATGCGGAACTGCCATTCCACCAGATCGAGCCCGGTCACCGCCTCGGTCACCGGATGCTCGACCTGCAGGCGCGTGTTCATCTCCATGAACCAGAAGCGGTCTTGCTTCAGTCCGCCCGTGCCGTCGGCGATGAACTCGACCGTGCCGGCGCCTTCATAACCGGCCGCCTTGGCGGCGGCGACCGCGGCTTCGCCCATGGCGGCGCGCAGTTGCGCGCTCATGCCCGGCGCCGGCGCTTCCTCGATGACTTTTTGGTGGCGGCGCTGGAGCGAGCAATCGCGCTCGTTGAGATGGATGGCGTTGCCATGGCGGTCGGCGAACACCTGCATCTCGATATGGCGCGGCGCGTTGACATATTTCTCGATCAGCACGCGCTCGTCGCCGAAGGCCGCTTTCGCCTCGCGCATGGCCGCGGCGAGCGCGGCGTCGAAATCGGCGTGGCGATCGACCCGGCGCATGCCCTTGCCGCCGCCCCCGGCCACCGCCTTGATCAACACCGGATAGCCGATCTCGTAAGCTTTCTGCTTGAGAAATTTCGGTTCCTGCATGTCGCCGTGATAGCCGGGCACCACCGGCACGCCGGCTTTTTCCATCAGCGCCTTGGCGCTGTTTTTAAGGCCCATGGCGCGGATCGCCGCCGGTTTCGGCCCGACGAAGACGATCCCGGCATCGATGCAGGCTTGCGCAAAATCAGCGTTCTCCGCGAGGAAGCCGTAGCCGGGGTGGATGCATTCCGCGTGCGCGGCGCGCGCGGCGGCGATCAGGGCGTTGATGCGCAGATAGCTGTCGGCGGCCGGCGCCGGGCCGATCGGATGCGCCTCGTCGGCAAGCCGCACATGCAGCGCGGCGCTATCCGCCTCCGAATAGACCGCGATGGTGCGCAGACCCAGCCGCTTGGCGGTGCGGGCAATGCGGCAGGCGATTTCGCCGCGATTGGCGATCAGGACGGATTTGAACATCAATGGGCCCGGCGTCAGCTTACGCCGATACTAACGCAGGGGCAGCGGCGCCGCTGCTGGGGGCTGCGGCCGTTTCGGCGCTGCCGGCGCGGGTGCATTTTCCGGGCCGGCGGGCGGGGCGGGCGGCTGCGCGGCCTGCGCATCGGTCGCCTGCTTGGGCAGCATCGGCTCGGCATTCATGATGCTCACCGGCGGGATCGAGGCGGCGGAGGGGAAGGAGTATTTGCTCCCCAACGGGGTCTTGGACGGCGCGGTCGACTCAAGCACGCTGGCGAGCGGCGCCGGCGCCAGCTTGTCGACCGTGGGCGCGAACTTGTTCCAGTCCACGGCATAGCGCGAGACATATTGGTTGAAGACCTGCGCCTTGAGATTGGACTTGATCACATCGGCATCGCCGAGCAGCGCGAAGGCGGCGCAGCGCTCGGCGGTGCAGCCATCGCGCACCGCCAGCACATGGGCGGCGATGCCGAAGCGGTCGAGTTCGATGGCGCGGCGCAGGCCGGCCAATGCGGCGGGGAAATCGGCGTCGCCGTGGCGGGCGAAGGCGAGCCCATCGGCCAGCAGCGTCAGCCGCGCCGCCATATAGGCGACCGCGGCGGCGGTGCTTTGCGGACCGGCAAACACCGTCTTCTCGCAGGCACCCTCCACCGCTTCGCCGGCGGCGCCGTCGAGGCAGGCGAGCGTCGAGCCGGGCGCCAGCGTCTGGGCGGTCAGTTCCGCACTGCGCTGCGCCAGTGCGCGACGCTCGGCCCCGCGCTCATCCTGTGCCATGCGTGCGAGAATGGACACCACCGCGACGCCGGCCAGCACCACCACCACGATCGGCAGCAGCAGACGGCGCACGCCGTCCACCCGGGCGAGGCGGTACTTCATGAGCAGGAACATCATGCCCACCGCCGCCAGTACGCCGAGGATAGGCACCAGCGGGCTCGACAACAGGCCGTTCAGCGACGTGCCACCCATGGTCAGCATGGCCCTCCGGCGATTGCGTCCGTTATTGGATCTTGGCCCCGGACACTTTTACCACATGGGCCCACTTCTCGATGTCCTTACGCAGAAAGGCGTCGAACTCCTCCGGCGTCTTCACCAGCGGAATGGCGCCCTGCTTGAGCCAGGCTTCCTTGACCGCGGGCAGATTGATCACTTTGTTGATCGAGGTGTTGAGGAAGGTGACGACCTCCTTGGGCGTGCCCTTCGGCGCCATCAGGCCTATCCAAATGGTCGATTCATAGCCGGGCACGGTCTCGCCCACGGTCGGCAGGTCGGGCGTGAGCGGGTTGCGCTCTTTGCCGCTCGTCGCGAGTGCGCGCACCTTGCCGGCCTTGGCCAACTCCGACATCACGGTGATGGCATCGAACATCATCTGCACGTTGCCCGACAGCACGCTGTTGCGCATATCGCCCGAGGCCTTGTGCGGCACATGCACGATGTCGGTGCCGCTCATGGCTTTGAACAGCTCGCCGGCCATGTGATAGGGCGTGCCCGGGCCGGACGAAGCGTAGTTGAGCTTGCCCGGATCCTTTTTGGCCAGCGCGATGAATTCCGCCACCGTCTTGGCCGGCACGTCGGGGTGCACCACCATCAGCAGGTCGGAATAATTGATGGACGCCACCGGAACGAAGTCGCGCATTAATTCGTAGGGCTTATTAGCCAGCAGTGACTCGTTGGTGGTGTGGGTATTCGACATGATTAGCAGCGTGTAGCCGTCGGGCGTGGATTTCGCGACGGCATCGGTGCCGATCAGCGCGCCGGCGCCCGGGCGGTCCTCCACCACGAAGGATTGCTTGGTTTCCTCGGACAAATATTTGGCGAGAATGCGGGCATAGACGTCAGCCGGCCCGCCGGCTCCGAACGGCACGATCAGCCGGACCGTGCGGCTCGGATAGGTTTCCGCCGATGCGGGCCACGTCAGCAATGCCGGCAATAACGCCAACGCGATAAAACGCAGAACTTTGAGCATGAATCCTCCGTTTAAAGTTTGCGCATGATCTTATCCGAAAACCGGTTCCCACTTTTCGGGATCATGCGCCGGGCTTTTGTTCAGGCTGACGATAACGTTTGGGTGCTTTTGTTTATTCCTTGCGACGCCTCGGGTCACGTGCCCCCGGCCGACTTGAAGCCCGGCGCCAGATCGCCCGCCGCCGCGAAGGCGCCTTTCGCCTCCACCGAAGTCATTGCCAGCGTGGTGCGCAGATCGGTGACGCCGCCGCCGCCGGCCGCCGCCAGCAGCACGGCGGCCATTTGAATCTCGCTCGGCGCCTCGGCAATCGTCAGAAAGTCGTAGTCGCCGAAGGTGATGTAGTAGCCGATCAGACGGCCGCCGGCCTTGGCCATGGCGCGGCCGACCGCGTCGGCGCGGTCTTCCGGCTTGACGATCATGCCCTTGACGGCCTCGCGGGTGTAGCGCCCTTGCGTGATGTAGATCGGCATGCGGTCCTCTTTCTCACTGGCGCATGATCTTGTCCGAAAACCGGTTCCCACTTTTCGGGATCATGCGCGTGCGACAGGTATCGCGTCCTGGGTCACGCATCATAGTCGATGGCGGAGGCGAAAGCGCGGGCGTCCGGCCGCGCATTTATATATTGGCGCATGATCTTGTCCGAAAACCGGTTCCCACTTTTCGGGATCATGCGCTAGACGCGGTCGAGCTGGCTTTCCTTGGCGACGCGTTCGAAGGCCTCGCCGGAACTCTTGATCCGGTACTGGTAGTCGTCGCCTTCCGACGGCAGCAGCTTGAGCACCGTATAGCTGCCGGTGGCGGCGGCGCGGCCAAACGTCGGCGAGGTGAAGTAAACCGTCTCGCCGACCTGGTACTTGTGCGCCATGATCTTGATGTCGTCCGCGGCCACCGGCTGCACCGGCGGGCTCGGCGTGCGGATTATCTTGGCCGCCGACTTGAGCGCCAACTTGGGAGCGATGCTGGGCGCGCGGATAGCCGTGGCGGCGTTGGGCCGCGTAGCCTTGCTGACCGGACGGCGGGCCGATTTCGACGCCTTCTTCATCTCGGCGCGGGCGCTCTTGGCGCCTTTTTTGTCGGGTCGCCGGGTGGCTTTGGACGACCGGCCGGCGGTTTTGGTGGAATTGCTGCTCATGATGTCAATATAGCAGCTTATTTTGCCTCGGTGCGAAGATTTTGAAGTCGGAACCCAAGCGTTTTCAATTGGTTACAACAAAAGGTTCCGGATAGTTAACGAGCCGCAAGCCGCGCGCCGAAAGTCGCCCAGCCCATGCCCCTAAAGGAGCACAGAAGCGCCTTGCGACCGTGGAACCGTAAGTCCTCGTCCGCGTTTTGGTGCGGAGGACGTGGAGGTTTCACATGCGAGTCCTGCTTGGGATCATTCTCGGCGGCGTTTTGACCATCGGCGGCGCCTATCTCTACGACTCTCACAACACGCTCGCGGCCGCGAACGCGCCGGCCAGCGTGCAACGGCCAATGGTCAATTGGGACGTGGTCGGCACCAAATGGGAGCAACTGACCCAGCGCGCCCGCTCCGAATGGACCCGGGTCGCCGGCTAAGGCTTGCGAGCCAGAACTGCCTTCACTGCTTAGCGGCCGACCTGCTCGCGCTGGCCGACCCCGAGCGCGTTGGCGATGGCGCGGCGGTCCATCTGGGTGCCATCGTCACCTTCAAGCAACAGCGGGACGCGCCCGCCCTGCTCGACATGGCGCGCCCATGACAGGGCATCGTCGAGCGCGGCGAATTCCTTGAACAGCATCTGCTCCTTGGCGATCGGAGATATTTCGCCGGACCCTTTTGGGCCGCTATAGACACGGTATTGCATCGTCGCCCTCCTTCTTGGGGGCTGTCTGGCGAATAGATAATTATGCTTGGATAGCCGTTAAAGCCCGGCTCCGGCTGCGCGACGGGTTTCGGTCGCGCCGCGGGGTGATATTTTGTCGCGGGTCAGACGGGGAGACAGCGCATGCGAGCCGCCTATTACGAGCAGAACGGTTCCGCGCGCGAGGTACTACGCGTGGCTGAGGTCGAGACGCCGCAGGCCGGCCCCGGCGAGGTGCGGATCAAACTCAGCCACTCCGGCGTCAACCCGTCCGATGTCAAATCGCGCCAGGGTGCGACCCGCAAGATCGCCTGGCCGCGCCTGATCCCGCACAGCGACGGCGCAGGCCAGATCGACCAGGTCGGCGACGGCATCGCCAAATCGCGCCTGGGCGAGCGGGTCTGGGTCTGGAATGGGCAATGGAAGCGCGCCTTCGGCACCGCTGCCGAATTTATAGCACTGCCCGCCGCGCAGGCGGTCAAGCTGCCGGATAAAGTGAGCTTGGAGGCCGGCGCCTGCCTCGGCATTCCGGCCATGACCGCCATTCATGCCGTCGCGCTCGCAGACGCCGACAAGGGCTCAACCCTGCTGATCGCCGGCGGCGCGGGGTCGGTCAGCCAATACGCCATCCAGTTCGCCAAGGCGCTGGGCGCGACCGTCCTCACCACCATTTCCTCGCCCGAAAAGGCTTTAGCCGCGCGCGAGGCCGGCGCCGACCATACGATCGACTACAAGCGCGAGGATGTCGGCGAGCGGGTAATGGAACTCACCGGCAAACGCGGCGTCGACGCGGTGATCGAGATGGATCTCGCCGCCAATGCCAAGCTCATTCCGTTCGTGCTGCGTCCAAAAGGCAGCGTCATCGTCTATGGCACCGGCGCACCGATGGTGAGCCTGCCGGCCTTCTTCTGCCTCACCCAATCCATTCGCGTGCAATTCTTTTTGGTCTACGAGCTCGACACCAGCGAACGCGAGCGCGCGGTTTCCGCCATCACCCGCGCGCTCGAGCAAAGCTTCCTTAGCATTGGCAAACTGATCAACCGGGTCGCAACGCCGACCTATGCGTTGGCCGACACAGCCGCCGCCCATGAGGCGGTGGAGCGCGGGACTATCGGCAACGTGATCGTGACGATGTGAGAGCTACGGCGCCACTTCCGCGTCCTTGAAGCCGGCGGCATCAAGCGCACTGCGCACCAGGCCGGATTTCTTGGCATCTTCGAGCAGACCGCTGGCGAGCTTGAGCGCCGCCGGGCGGCCCTTCGGCACCGCCACCGCGATCCCCGTTTGTTGGAAATGCCCCGGCAACACGCGCGCGCCGGGCAGCTTCGGCAGCAGCCCGGCAAACGAGTCATGCGACAGCGCGAAGGCGTCGCCCTGCCCCGCTGCCGCCATCTCGGTCATCCGATCGACGCTCGGCACTTCCTCGACCGAGGCATCGGGCGCGGTGCGGCGCGCGCTACGCGCGGTCGTGGTGTTGGAAATGGCGACGATGCGCACGCCGGGGCGGCTGACCTCGTCGATGCTTTGGATTTTGGAGCCGGCCGGCACCAGATAGGTGCTGGAGATGAAATAATAGGCCGGGCCGAAATCGACTTTCTTGGCGCGCTCGGCGTCCTGCGGCATGAAGGCGAGGTCGCAGGCGGCACTGGCAACGGCATCAGTGACCTGGCCAGAATTGTCATAGACCTGCAGCACGAGCGGCAATTTCAGGGTTTCGGCGAAGGCACGCAGCAGATCGAGCGTGACGCCCCGCACCTCGCCCTTGCCGTCCTTGATGGCAAAAAACACGGAAGCCGCCGGCGATACCACCACGCCGCCGCGCACTTTTCCGGTCGGTGCGAGTTGTTTGAGATCGTCGGGATTTATCATGCGGCCCGCATTTAGCATGCGGCCATTGAGCGTGCCACCCATCGGGTTATGATGCGACTATGCGAGGTCCGGCCCTGCCGGCTTCTTTTGGGGAGGCGATCATGAGATTCATTCTGGGCGTATTCGTCGGCGCGGCGCTGCTGCTCGGCTCGGCCTATTTGCACGACAAGGGCGTGGTGAACGCCGGCCCGAAGCAGGCTTTCGTCAACTGGGACGTTGTGACCGGGATGCTCGGACGCTGAGCGGAAGTCAAAACTTTTCCACCCACGGCCGCAGTTCGACCTCGTGCGTCCAGGCGCTGCGCGGCTGGTTGAGCACGGCGAGATAAGTCGCGGCGATGGCGTCGGGATCGAGCAGCGAGTCCGGGCTGGCAGCCGGCTCGGCGCGGCGCGCGCTGCGGATGCCGCCGTCGATCACGACATGCGCCACGTGAATGCCCTGCGTCGACAATTCGCGCGCCATGCTCTGCGCCAGCCCGCGCAGCGCGAACTTGCCCATGGCGAAAGGCGCCGACTGCGCATAGCCCTTCACGCTTGCAGAAGCACCGGTGAACAAAATGGCGCCTTGGCTGCGCGGCAGCATGCGGCGCGCCGCCGCCTGCCCTACCAGGAAGCCGCCGAAGGCAGTGACCGCGATCGCTTTCGCCACCTCGACCGGATCGAGCTCAATGAACGGCCCGCGCGTGCGATAGCTGGCGTTGTAGACCACGACGTCGGGCGCGCCCGGCCCGGCATCGAGATCGGCGAATAGCTTGTCGACTTGCGCGCGCTGGCTGGCATCGCATTGGAAGATTTTCGCGCCGGTTTCCTGCGCCAGGGGGCCCAGCTTGTCGGTCGAGCGCGCGGCCAGCGCGACGCGCATGCCGGCCTTGGCGAACGCGCGCGCCAGCGAGGCCGATAGCCCCGCGCCGGCGCCGACGATGAGGGCGGAGTGGTATCCTCGGTCCGTCATGGGCTGGTCCCTCGCTTCAATTCCGTGCAAGCGTTTGCCGGAATGTTAGGTTAAAGGCGATTCGAATGCCTGTCTTGCGGTGGCTTGCATGACGCGGAAGCGAAAAAGCGCCCGGGAACAGCGCCCGAAAGAATCGCCCGCGGGCAGCGCCACCCTGCCGGCTTGGCTCGCGCGGCAGGTCGCGACGCTTTACCCCGGCGCGTTCGCGCTCGTCATGGCGACCGGCATTATCTCCAATGCCTTCTTTTTCGAAGGCCGCCGCGAGTTGTCCGACGCGCTCTTTGCCGTCAACGTCATCGCTTATCCCTGGCTACTCGCAGCAACGTTCATCCGCGCCATCCGTTTCGGCCGGGCGCTGTGGGCCGATCTCATCGATCCCCGTCTGGTGTTCTCCTTCTTCACGATCGTGGCCGGCACCGACGTCTTCGGCATCGGCCTCCACTTGCGCGGCTTCGGCGCGTTCGCGCTGACGCTGTGGCTGTTCGCCCTCGTGCTCTGGTTCGGCCTCATCTATCTGAGTTTCGGCGTACTCACCTTCCTCAACACCGCCCATGGCGCCAACGTCGTCCATGGTGGCTGGCTCATTGCCATCGTTGGCACGGAATCGCTGGTCATCCTCGGAACGCTGGTGGCGCCGCCGCTCGGACAGCTCGGTACCGCCATCTTCGTCCTCATCCACATGCTATGGGGCGTCGGCCTCGGATTCTATGGCATCTTCATGGTGCTGTTCGCCCACCGCATCTTTTTCCTAGAGTTCGACCCCGACGACATCACGCCACTGCTGTGGGTGGTGATGGGGGCGGCGGCGATCAGCACCAATGCCGGCTCGACCCTGCTCCTCACCGACAGCGGCCTGCCCTTCCTGCAATCGATGCGGCCGTTCATCGACGGCGTCACGCTGATCATGTGGGCCTGGGGGACATGGTGGATCCCGCTGCTGCTGTTGTTCGGCATCTGGAAGCACGGTGTCTGCCGCGTGCCGATCACCTATACGCCGATGCTCTGGAGCCTGGTGTTCCCGCTCGGCATGTATGCGCTGGCAAGCCTGCGGCTCGCGTTGGCGACCGATTTTCCGCCGCTGCACTCGATCTCGCTCATGATGGTATGGGTGGCGCTGGCGGCCTGGGCGGCGACGGCGATCGGGCTGGCGCGGGCAACATGGCGCAGCTACCGCGAGTTCGTCACCGCTACATCCTAAACACCCCGAACTTCGTCTCCGGCACCGGCGCGTTGAGCGCGGCGGAAAACGCCAGCGCCAGCACCCGCCGCGTCTCCGACGGCGCGATGATGCCGTCGTCCCACAGTCGCGCGGTGGCGTAATAGGGATTGCCCTCCGCCTCGTATTGCTCGCGGATCGGCGCCTTGAAGTCCTCCTCCTCGGCCGCCGACCACTTGGCACCATCGGCCTCGATATTGTCGCGTTTGACGGTGGCCAGCACCGAGGCCGCCTGCTCGCCGCCCATCACCGAGATGCGCGCGTTCGGCCACATGAACAAAAAGCGCGGCCCGTAAGCGCGCCCGCACATGCCGTAATTGCCGGCCCCGTAGGAGCCGCCGACGATCAGGGTGATCTTGGGCACTTGGGCGCAGGCCACCGCCGTCACCATCTTGGCGCCGTCCTTGGCGATGCCGCCGGCCTCGTAGTCGCGCCCGACCATGAAGCCGACGATGTTCTGCAAAAACAGTAATGGAATGCGGCGCTGACAGCACAGCTCGACAAAATGCGCGGCCTTCAGTGCGCTTTCGGAAAACAATATGCCGTTGTTGCCCAGGATGCCGACCGGCATGCCGTGGATATGCGCAAAGCCGGTCACCAGCGTGGTGCCGTAAAGCTGCTTGAACTCGTCGAACTCTGAAGCGTCGACGATGCGCGCGATCGCCTCGCGCACGTCGTATTGCTTCTTGAGGTCGACCGGCACCAGCCCATCGAGCTCCGCGATATCGAGCGCCGGCTCGCGCGGCGCATGAAGCGGAATGTCCACGGTCTTCTTGCTGTTGAGATTGGCCACGATCCGCCGCGCAATGCTCAAAGCATGATGATCGTCCTGCGCCAGATGATCGGCGACGCCCGACTTGCGCGCATGCACGTCGGCGCCGCCCAATTCCTCCGCGCTCACCACCTCGCCGGTCGCCGCCTTCACCAAAGGCGGGCCGCCGAGGAAGATGGTGCCTTGGTTTTTGACGATGATGGTCTCGTCCGACATCGCCGGCACATAGGCGCCGCCGGCGGTGCAGGAGCCCATCACCACGGCGATCTGCGGAATCGCTAAGCTCGATAAAATCGCCTGGTTGTAGAAGATGCGGCCGAAATGCTCGCGGTCGGGGAACACGTCGGTTTGCGTCGGCAGGTTGGCGCCGCCGCTGTCGACCAGATAGATGCAGGGCAGCCGGTTCTCGCGCGCGATTTCTTGGGCGCGCAAATGTTTTTTGACCGTCATCGGATGATAGCTGCCGCCTTTGATGGTGGCGTCGTTGGCCACGATCATGCATTCGCGCCCTTCGACGCGGCCGATGCCGGTAATGATGCCGGCGCCGTGGATGTCGCCGTCATACATGTCGAAGGCGGCGAGCGGCGACAGTTCCAGGAATGGCGAGCCGGGATCGATCAGGTTCATCACCCGCTCGCGGGGAAGAAGTTTGCCGCGGCCGACATGGCGTTCGCGCGACTTTTCCGATCCGCCCAAGGCGGCCTCGGCGCGGCGCGCCTGCAATTGCGCGGTGAGCGCGCGCATTTTCTCGGCATTGGCGTGAAATTCGGCTGAATTTTTGTCGATTGACGACGAAAGAATCGCCAAAAGTGCCTCCTTTTGCTTGGCGCGGCAGGGTGCCTTGGCGGAACCCGGAACGCAATGGCGTGGGAACTGCGGCAGAACAAAGATTGCGGAACAGACGCGGCCTCGCGACGTTCTTATTAAGCACGCCACAACGTCAAGCACGTCGGGAGGTGCCCAGAGGAGGATTCAATGATGATGAAAGCAAGACTGTTATCGACCGTAGCGGCCGCTTTGCTGCTCAGCGTCGGCGCCGCATCGGCGCAACCAATGGATAAGGACGAAGCGCCGGCTCGCGCGCCTGCCGCGCAGCAGAAGGCGCCGGCCGAGAAGGTGGCGCCAGCGTTGAAGCCCGGCGAGCAGAAGGCCAGCACGAAAAAGGGCCCGGAGACGATCAGTGAGGCGCCGAAAGCGTCGGAGCCCGACAAGAGCCAAATGAAGAAGAGCCAGACGATGGATAAGGCCAGCCCGGCCGGCCCTGCGGCCAAGGGTTCATCCGACGCCAATGGCGGCCCGAACAAGTCCAAGAGCACGAACAGCACAGCCGAAAGTGCTCCAGGCACGGCAGCGCCGGCCGCCAAATCGGCCGACGAAAGCAAGAAGAGCACCACCGGTCAGGGCGCGGCCGCGGGTTCAGCCAAGCTGTCGACCGAGCAGCGCAGCAAGATCACTACCATCTTCCGGCAGAACAAGGTGGAACCGGCGCATCTCAATATCTCAGTGAGCGTGGGTACCCGCGTGCCGGATAGCGTGCATTTCTATCCGCTGCCGGTGGAAGTCATCGTGGTCTATCCCGAGTGGCGCGGCTACGACTACATTCTGGTCGGCAACGAGATCCTCGTCATCGATCCGCGCACGCACGAGATCGTCGCGATTCTCGAAGCGTAATGCGTCACGCGTAACGCGATAATCGGCAGACGGCCGGGACCATTCCCGGCCGTTTTGCCATTGCGCTTCGCCCGTTGTCGGATCGCGGCAATCGGTCGCACGTGCGCGGCGGCGGAACCTTCGTAGATGTTCATTCGTTGTCATCACGACCCCTACACCCCATAACGAAAGGACGAACACAATGAACAAGGATCGCATTCAAGGCAGCGTCGAGCAGGCCAAAGGCAAAGTTAAGGAAGTCGCCGGCAAAGTGACCGGTGACAGCAAGCTTGAGACAGAAGGTAAAGTGCAGCAGGCCACCGGCAAGATTCAGAACGCGGTCGGCGGCTTCAAGGACGTGGTGAAGGAAGCCGTCAAGCCTTGATGGCTGGTTACCCACGCAGCTTGAATTGGAAAGCCCGGCGCTTGCGCCGGGTTTTTCGTTCTTCACCTTCCGCGCGTCGCAGGGCGCGCCAAAGGCGACGCGTCACGCCTTCAGCACCGTCGGCCAATCGACCTCGTCGGCGGCCAGCACCCAAGGCTCCTTGACCGCGGCATCGTGCCATTCGCGCCAGGCCGGCAGCGCCATCATCGCGTCCATATAAGCGCGTGCGCCGGCGCCGACCGCGACCGCATAGGTGTGCAGGCGCGCGACCACCGGCGCATACATGGCATCGGCGGCGCCAAAGCGGCCGAACAAAAACGGCCCGGCTTTGTTCGTTTTTTGGCCGAAACGCGCACGGCAATCATTCCAGATCGCCTCGATGCGCGCCACGTTCACGGCCGCCTCCGGCGTCAGCTCGCGTTTGATCACCGGTCGCCACATATTCATCGGCAGCAGGCGGCGCAGCGGTAAAAATCCGGCATGCATTTCATTGGCGACGACGCGCGCATGCGCCCGTGCCGCGGTATCCGCCGGCCACAGACCGGCATTGGGGAATTTTTCCGCCAGATATTCCATGATCGCCAGGGATTCCCACACCTGCACATCGTTGTCGATCAGCACCGGCACCTTGCCGGTGCCGGACACGGAGCCGACATGCGCTTTGAAATCCGCCGCATCGAGCGAAATCACCGTCTCCTCGAAGGCAATGCCGGCTACTTTCATGGCGATCCAGGGGCGGAACGACCATGAGGAGTAGTTCTTGTTGCCGATGATCAGTTTGAGCGCCATCGTCGTTCGATCGCTCACGCTTTCTTCGGCTCGCCCGGCATGGTGTCCGGCGCTTCCACCGGGCCGCCCAGCTTCTTCCAGGCTCCGAAGCCGCCCTTGATATGGGCGACCGGCTTGAGACCCATGCGCTGGGCGGTCTGCGCGGCCAGCGCCGAGCGCAAGCCGCCGGCGCAGAAGAACACGAAGCGCTTGTCTTCGGCGAATTTCGGCTTGTGATAGGGGCTCTGCGGGTCGATCCAGAATTCCAGCAGGCCGCGCGGACAATGGAAGGCGCCGGGCACCCTGCCCTCGCGCTGCAATTCGCGGATGTCGCGGATGTCGACCAGCACCACGCTATCGCTACCGGCGAGCTTGATCGCCTCCTCGGTCGGCAGCGTCTCGACTTCGCGTTCGGCGGCGTCCACCAACGCTTTGTATCCGGTGGTGATGTTTTGCGGCATGGGGGCTCCTAGAGTATTTGTCATTCCAGGGCGCGAGCGGCAGCGAGCGAACCCGGAATCCAGAAACGCGTCCTGTTTTTGCTTCTGGATTCCGGGTCCGCGCCTTCGACGCGTCCCGGAATGACGGGTAGTAATGGTGGCAGAGCCGCCGCCTCCGCTCAAGCCGATGCTGGTTGTAGCGCGCGACCAGAGCGGGCACCATGGCTTTTACGTGAGCATGATCTTATCCGAAAACCGATTCCCACTTTTCGGGATCATGCTCTAGGAGTCGTGCCCATGGCGGCTTTCACCCTGCTGGACCTGCTCGCCCTCGCCTGGTTCCTCGGCGTCTGGATCGGCTATTCGCTGCTGATCGAGAACACCGCCAAGGGTCGCAGCGGCCTCAATTCGCTGATGAACGGCTATCGCGATGAATGGATGGAGCGCCTGCTGGCGCGCGACATGCGTATGGTGGATGCGCAGGTCACCGCCTCGCTGCAGAACGGCACCGCTTTCTTCGCCTCCACCAGCCTGATCGCCATCGGCGGCACGCTCACGCTGCTGCGCTCGACCGAGCAGGTATTGACTGTCGTGTCCGCGCTGCCGTTTGGCGTCGCACAGTCGCCGGAATTGTGGGAGATGAAGATGGTGGGGCTCGCCATCATTTTCGTCTATGCCTTCTTCAAATTCGCCTGGTCGTACCGGCTGTTCAATTATTTCGCCATCATGGTGGGCGCGGCGCCGCCGCCGGAGCAGAAGGACACCGCCGCAGCACAGGCCTTTGCCCACCGCGCCGCCCGGCTCTGCGCCGATGCCGGCCGCCATTTCAATCGCGGCCAGCGCGCGTTCTTCTTTGCGCTCGGTTATCTCGGCTGGTTCCTGGGCCCGCTGCCGCTGGCGCTCACCACCACCGGCATCGTGATCGTGATGTGGCGGCGGCAGTTCGCCTCCGACGCACGCCTGGCGTTTTCGCAAACGCCGCCGCCAGGTCCGGGCATGAACTGACGAGCAGCGAGCATGGTCAAAACCGACGCGCAGGCCACCGACGAGCGCATGATGCGGCGTTGCTTTGCGCTGGCTACACAGTCGGCCGAACAAGGCGAATATCCCTACGGCGCCGTCATCGCGCGCAACGGCAGAATCGTGGCCGAGACCACCAACCAGGTCGCGCACGACCGCGACGTCACCCGCCATGCCGAAGTGGTGGCGATTTGCGAGGCACAGAAGACGCTCGGCAGCACCGATCTTGCCGACTGCACCATCTACGCGAACGTGGAGCCCTGCGCCTTTTGCTGCTACGCGATCCGCGAGAGCCGGATCGCCAAGGTGGTCTATTCCATGCGCTCGCCGATCATGGGCGGCGCGTCGCGCTGGAACATATTGGGCGACCGCACACTGTCGGATGCGATGCCGGAAGTGTTCGCGCCGCCGCCCGTTCTGGTGGCGGAATTCCTGTCCGAGGAAGGCGCTGCGACGCTGCGGCGAAGCTCGCCGCTGGCCTGGGCCTTCATGCGGGCGCGCGGGCTCTTGGTCACGCCGTCGCGGCACCATGCCGGCGGCGATCACGCTCACACCGGCGCCACCCGGCGCGCGCGCGGATTTGGCGGCAGGGCGAAATGGATCATGCGCGTGCTGCGCAAGAATGTCTTCGATCGCTTCGGGCGCGGCGGCGCCGCGCGCCGGAAAAAACGCTAAGCCATTCCCATCACGACGGCCATAAGCGCCACGACCAGCACCGCCAGGCTTGCCGCGACGATGGTGACGATGTGCTCGCTCCAATCGGGATAGAGCGCGCCAAGCCGGTCCGCCGCCGGTTCGTCCGGCGCATCGGGATGGGTGATATGAATATGCAAAGCCATGGGCAGCCCCTTGTTGGCATCGCGTGACCGCGACGACGCACGAGCACGCTGACGCGAACCCGGGCTGCGAATCGCCCATAACCAAAAAAGATTACCACGGTTTTGTGAACGGCCCGACCGCGACGGGCTGACATTTTATTTGCGCTTGATCTTGTCCAAAAACCGGTTCCCACTTTTCGGGATCATGCGCTAGCGCTTCTTCTTCCACTCCTCGTAGCGCTTCTTATTCTCGTCATTGGGCGGATAGAGGCCGGGCAGCTTGGCGCCCTTCTCCACCTCCTGCACCAGCCAGCTTTCCATGAGCTCGTGCTCGGCGCCTTCGCTGGCGACGAAATCGGCGAGCGCGGCCGGGATCACCACCGCGCCGTCGTCGTCGGCGACGACGACGTCGTCGGGGAAGATCGCGCAGCCGCCGCAGCCGATCGGCTCGTTCCAGCCGACGAAGGTCAGTTGATTGACCGAGGCCGGCGCCGCCACGCCCGCGCACCAGACCGGCAGGCCGGTGGCGATGACGCCGTGCTTGTCGCGCATCACGCCGTCGGTGATCAGCGCGCTGACGCCGCGCTTGACCATGCGCATGCACAAGATGTCGCCGAAAATGCCGGCCCCTAGCACGCCCATGGCGTCGGCCACCACCACGCAGTTTTCCGGCATGGCCTCGATCGCGCTGCGGGTGGAGATCGGCTTCGACCAGCTCTCCGGCGTGGCCAGATCCTCGCGCACCGGCACGAAGCGCAGCGTAAAGGCCGGACCCACAACACGTTTTCCGGAAAAGCCGAACGGCATGGCGCCGGCCATCCAGGAGCGTCGGATGCCCTTCTTCAACAGCATGGTGGTGATGGTGCCGGTGGTGACGTTGGCAAGCGTCTCGAGCGTGGATGTCATTGATTCCTCACGCGGGTTTCAGGCCGAGCCGCTCATCGCGGCGGCGCAGATAGGCGACGAACGGGGTGGCCAGCAGCACCATCAAGAGCTTGCCGACGATCTGGCCGAACAGGAAGTCGAGCGAGCCGAAGGCGAGCCACAAGAACACGATCGAATCGACGACAAGTCCGACAGAACTGGAGGCGAGCACCGCTAGAACAAGCCGGCGGCGGGCGAGCGGGGTATAGACCGCGAAATCGGCGAATTCGGACAACAGGAACGCCGCCGCCGAGGCGATCACCAGCGCGGCCGGCGCAAGGCTAGCCGAAATCACAGCACCGACGACGATGGCTCCAATACCGAATTCGACGCCTAGTCGGCGCTGAACAAGATCGCGGAGGACCAGAGCAGCGCCGATCATCAGCACGCCGGACGGCGCCATGAGGTGGGGCGCCACCGGCAGCAGGCAGGGTCCATTGGGCAGGCAGACCGTCCCGACGTGGCCGATCATCCAATTGGCCGCCGGTATGGTCAGGCAGAACAGGACCAGAAAAACCCAGCCCTCAATGTTCTTCTGCTTTTCGACGTCGCTCATTTTCATTTTGTTCTTCGCCGGCTCATGAATGTTGCAAACCCTTGCGCCCGCAGCTTGCAGGCCGGGCACTCGCCGCAGCCATAGCCCCAATCGTGCCGGCGCGTGCGGTCGCCCAGATAACAGCTATGGGTGTCCTCGACAACGAGATCGAGTAAGGCCGCGCCGCCGAGGTCCTCCGCCATGGCGAAGGTCGCGGCCTTGTCGATCCACATCAGCGGGGTATGGATGGTGAAACGCTTGTCCATGCCGAGCGTCAGCGCCACCTGCATGGCCTTGACGGTGTCATCGCGGCAATCGGGATAACCGGAATAGTCGGTCTCGCACATGCCGGCCACGATGTGACGGGCGCCGCGGCGGTAGGCGAGCGCGCCGGCGAAGCTGAAGAAGATCAGATTGCGGCCGGGCACGAAACTGGTCGGCAGCCCGTTGTCGGCGATCTCGATGGCGGTTTCGCGGGTGAGCGCGCTGTCGGAAATGGCGGCGAGCGCATCGAGCTTTATTATATGGTCGTCGCCCAGCCGCGCCTTCCATTCCGGGCGCAGCGCCGCCAGCGCAGCGCGCAGCTTAGGCCGAACGTCGAGCTCGACCGCATGGCGCTGGCCGTAGTCGAAGCCGACGGTTTCCACGCGCGCGAAGCGTTCCAGCGCCCAGGCCAGGCAGACGGTGGAATCCTGCCCACCGGAGAACAGGACGAGGGCGCAATCGGGGCTGAGGTCAGCGGTCACTGTTCAATCCCACTTCTCAATCCCACTTCGGCGACCAGGTCCAATCAACGATGCGGCCGCCACGGCTGGCAAGCCCGGCAATCTCCCTCATCTCCGCATCCGACAAGTCGAAATCCAGAATCGAAAAATTCTCCTCCAACCGCTCGATCTTGCTGGTGCGCGGGATCACCACGATGCCCTGCTGGGTAAGCCAGCGCAGGCAGGTCTGCGCCGCGGTCTTGCCATGGGCCTTGCCGATTTTTTCCAGCAGCTTGTCGCCCTTGGCGTTACCGCGCGCGATCGGGCTGTAGGCCACCATCGCCATGCCGTGCTTGCGGCAGGCGGCGATCACCTTGTCCTGGTCGAGATAGGGATGGCACTCGACCTGGTTGCAGACCAGCGGTTCGCTGGTGACCTTGTTGGCCTCGTCGAGCAAGGCCACAGTGAAATTCGAAACGCCGATTTGACGCGCGTAGCCCGCGCGTTTCATCTTGGCCATGGCGCCGAGCGTTTCGGAAAGCGGCACGCGCGGGTTCGGCCAGTGGATCAGCAAGAGGTCGATGACGTCGAGCCGCAGCCGCGCCAGGCTTTCCTTCACTGAGCGCTCGACGTCGCGCGGCGCCAGCAGCGACGGCTGGATCTTCGTCGTGACCATCACCTCGGAGCGTAAGCCGGAGGCGCGCACCCCCTCGCCCACCGCGCGCTCGTTGCCGTACATCTGCGCGCTGTCGATGTGGCGATAGCCGATGCGGATCGCCTGCTCGACCAGGCGCGCGCAGTCGCGCCCGCCCAGCGTCCAGGTGCCGAGACCGACGATCGGGATGCGGAAACCTTTGGCTTCGACTGCCTGAATCAAGGCGTATCCCACACCGGCGCGTGCGGCGGACTGACCACGCGCATATTGGTGGCATTGAGCTTCTTCAGCTCCGCCATCTCGGCGTCCGACAATTTGAAGTCGAACACGTCGAGATTTTCCTTCAGGTGCGCCGGGTTCGCCGTGCGCGGGATCGCGCACAGGCCGAGCTGCACCAGATAGCGCAACGACACCTGCGCGGCGCTCTTGCCGTGCGTCTTGCCGATGCGCTCCAGCGCCTCGGCGCCCGGCACCTTGCCGCGCGCGATCGGCACATAGGCGACCACCGCCATGCCGTGCTTCTTGCTGGCCGCCAGTACCTTGTCCTGGTTGATGAAGGGATGCACCTCGATCTGATTGCAGACCAGCGGCTCGCTGGTCACCGCCCAGGCCGCGTCCAGCATCGCCGTGGTGAAGTTGGCGACGCCGACATGCTTGGCCCTGCCGTCCTTCTTGGCCGCGCAGAGCGCACCGATGCTGGTCTTGAACGGGATGTCCTTGTTGTTCCAATGGATCAGCAGCAGATCGACATAGGGCAGTTTCAGATTGGCGAGGCTCTGGTCGAACGACTTGTTGAAATTTTCCGGCAGCAGGTTGTTCTCGCGCACCTTGGTGCAAATCAGCACGTCTTCGCGCTTGACGCCGGAGGCGCGCAGGCCCTCGCCGTTCTCCACCTCGTTGCCGTAAAAGGCGGCGGTGTCGATATGGCGGTAGCCGAGCTGCAACGCGGTCTTCACCGCCTGCACGCAGACATCCTCCTTCAGGGTCATGGTGCCAAGACCGATTTGGGGGATGCGGGCGCCATGGGCTTCAACAAATTGCATCACGATCTCCTTGAACCTCGGATGGAATGGGTTGGCGGGTGGGAGGCGGAGAATGCCCGGTCTACGCCGCCCTGCCAACCGGGTCCGCTCTCGGACGAAATTTGCATGGCTTCGCGATTTAACGCTGGCTCAAAATGTGACAATACTTGGTAGCTCAAGCTTTTGGCTCCGGCCTTACATTGGAATAATTCGAGAGTAAAAATAAGGACTTGCATCAATAGCGATTAATGGTTTTGTGTGGGCCGCTCGCTCGTGTGAAATGCAAATGGGTAAGCTTTTGGTCGCAGAATAAAACCATGCTCGGCGCCCTCGTCATCGTCTTTCGCGAAGTCATCGAAGCCGGCT
>Ga0097691_1000132_pt1 | contig 66321 bp, 57 predicted proteins | sample NGESurdeep072012_8_FD_72858 | JGI IMG/M metagenome (GOLD analysis project Ga0097691, IMG submission 72858) | Arctic peat soil microbial communities from Barrow, Alaska - NGEE Surface sample 210-1 deep-072012 | ecosystem: Environmental > Terrestrial > Soil > Wetlands > Peat ...
AAAATCATCCCGAAGACCAATCGCTGCGCTCATTTCGTGCCCCCGAATCAAATCGTGAAGCTCATAATGAATCACAACCCGCCGCTAATCCCGAGAGTCAGTCCATACGCAGTCTGGTATAAGCCGCGGCAAGGCGCGCAAAATGAAATCCAGAGAGGCAAACCCTGTATTATGGCGCGAGTATCGCCGGCAGGGTCTTGTCGAGGGTTTCTGCAAGCAGGGTGCGGGCGCCATCGCGCAGCGTTGCACTGTTGGCTGCGTCCGCCGCATTCGCTGGATACAACGCATTGTCGAGTTCGCGATGCGGTCCCCTCAACGCCGTCATTTCCAAAGCCCCCGCCAGCACTGTTCCGAGAGATACCGAGGGGTTCCTGTGAATGGCGAAGGTTTGGCCGTCGAATACCGTCACGTGGATATTGACGAACAGATGGGTGCGACTGAACAGGCTGGTGCCGTGATTGAGCACACCGACGCCAAGGAGGGTTTGGTTGGTGCCGTCCAACACTCCATTGAGCTTGGTGACGACGACATAACGCTCGCAATTGGCGTTCGCCCCGATCTGCCGCACGATGGCGGTCAGGTCGTCCTGGGCGTTGCGAAACAGCGCGGGTTGAGGATGGTCGTAAGGCGTGAACGCCCCTATCGCGTAAGAAAGGCGCCGCACCGCGACTCCCGGGCCGGCCGCGGCGCGAACCCGCGCGACGATGATATCGTCGAGGCCCCACGCGTCGATCGGCACCTCGGTATATTCGTTGTTAAAAACAGTGAACCCGACCTTCTGGACCACGAATTGGTCGCCGACGGCAGGAATGACGCCGAGACGGCAAGGCCCGGTCTCCGCCGCACCAGTCGGTGTCGTCGCGGTTTTGGCTTTTGGCGTCTGCTTCTTGGCGGCAGGCTTGACGACTGGAGCGCTAGGCGCGGCGCCCGTCCCGGGCGCGGCCTGATTTTGCGCCCATGTAGCTTCGGCAAGGCACGACAGTAACAAAGCAACGGCGAGGGGCCGAATCATGAAAAAACTCCCGGGGACGGGATGGTGCCGCGTGTACGGCGGGTGCTGCGGGAAATTCAAAGTTAGAGGGCGTCTAGAGCGTCTGCAAGCTAAAGATGTTTCGCGCGTTCTTCTCTATCGGACGGTTTCCTCTCTCCTCCATCGATAATATTTCATGACAAACCCAGTCATCGGCTCGACCTGCTCCTTTTCAAAGACAAATCCCTCGCGCTCGTACCAGCGCCACGCCTTTTCATTTTCACGCACACACCGTAGCCAGATTTCATCCGGCAGATGAAGTCGCGTGAAAGCGACCAGTCTCCGCCCGAGGTTTTGGCCCTGATATTCCGGTGCGACGAACAATTGGTCGAGATACCCATCGGGCAGATGCAGCGCCAGCATCGCCGCGAGCACGCCGCCATCGTCGGCGACAAACAGGCTCCAGCCCTTCGCGACCTCGAGCGGAATGCGCGCGCGCAACTTTGCCAGCAGGAAATTGCTTGTCTCTTCGAGCCCGGTCGAGGCCCAGCTGTTCATCCAGACGCGCGCGATCTCGTCGTATTCGTCGACGCGAGCGGGACGGATCGTGGGCGGCGCCATCGAGGCAATCCTTGCGGGAGCAACATTCCTGCCACGTCGCCCGGAACCGCCTGCCACGATACGGCAAATCGGCCGGATATCAATTTGCTTTGCGAATTATGGAATCTGGTCGCGTTCGGCGTCGGCGGCGACGTGAGGTTGACCGCGGCGTGGCGCCGCCAATGACCGCAGGCTAACTGGGACCATCGAAATATGAGGGTCTGGCGTCAGGGCGGCGTTCAAGTTGTTTTGAAGCGCCGCCCTGATTTCTTGTCCATGGCTTCGACCAGCGTTCAGGGTTTCCGCAGGCTTCGTAGGATTTGCGTAGCCTCGATCTGGGCGGGACCACCCGATGACCGGTCGCGGCTGCGCTCCAGAAGCCCTCGAAAACCTTTCCGCAACGATCAGGCGAGATCGAAGCGGTCCAGGTTCATCACCTTGGTCCACGCCGCCACGAAGTCTTTCACAAACTTCTCCTTCGAGTCCGCGCACGCATAGACTTCCGCGAGGGCGCGCAGCTGCGAGTGCGAACCGAAGATCAGGTCGACACGCGTGCCGGTCCACTTGAGTTCGTTCGTCGTGCGATCGCGTCCTTCGAACGCGCCTTCGGACCCAGCTGACGCCTGCCATTGCGTGCTCATGTCGAGCAGGTTCACGAAGAAGTCATTCGTCAGCGTCTCGGGCCGCTTGGTGAAGACACCGTGCGCGGACTGTCCGGTATTTGCGTTCAGCACGCGCAGGCCGCCGACGAGAACCGTCATTTCTGGCGCAGTCAGCGTCAGCAATTGCGCCCGATCCACCAACAGCTCCTCAGCGGACCAGCGCTGCTTGTCGCGGAGATAGTTGCGGAAACCGTCAGCGGTCGGTTCGAGCGGAGCAAAGGAGTCGACGTCGGTTTGCTCCTGCGACGCGTCCATGCACCCCGGCGTGAAGGGAATCTTCACCTCGTGCCCGGCGGCCTTCGCGGCTTTCTCGATCGCCGCGCAGCCGCCCAGGACGATCAGGTCGGCGAGCGAAACCTTCTTCCCGCCGGACTGCGCGCCGTTGAACTCCTTCTGAAGCCCTTCAAGGGTTTTCAGCACCTTCGCCAGTTGGGCAGGCTGGTTGACCTCCCAATCCTTCTGCGGCGCGAGGCGAATGCGCGCCCCGTTCGCGCCACCGCGCTTGTCGGAGCCGCGGAACGTCGAGGCAGAAGCCCACGCCGTCGAGACCAATTGGGACACCGACAGCCCAGACGCGAGGATCTTGGCCTTCAGAGCAGCAATGTCCTGCTCCCCGATCAGTTCATGATCGACTGCGGGGATGGGGTCTTGCCACGGCAGCGGCTCCTTCGGAACGAGCGGGCCGAGATAACGCACGATCGGGCCCATGTCGCGGTGCGTGAGCTTGTACCAGGCCTTGGCGAACGCGTCTGCGAACTGATCCGGTTTCTCGTAGAAGCGCCTTGAAATCTTTTCGTAAACAGGGTCGAACCGCAAGGCGAGGTCAGTGGTCAGCATGGATGGCGCGTGACGCTTTGACGGGTCGTGCGCATCCGGCACCGTACCGGCGCCTGAGCCATGCTTCGGTTTCCACTGATGCGCACCGGCCGGGCTCTTGGTCAGTTCCCATTCGTAGCCGAACAGGTTCCAGAAGAAGTTGTTGCTCCATTTCGTTGGCGTCGTGGTCCAGATGACTTCCAGCCCGCTGCCGATCGTGTCACCGCCTTTGCCGCTTCCATAGGTGTTTTTCCAGCCGAGCCCTTGCTCCTCGATGGAGGCGCCTTCGGGCTCGGGGCCGACATACTTGCTCGGATCGGCAGCGCCGTGGGTCTTGCCGAAGGTGTGTCCGCCGGCGATGAGCGCGACCGTTTCTTCGTCGTTCATCGCCATGCGCGCGAACGTTTCGCGAATATCCTTGGCGGCAGCGACCGGATCCGGCTTGCCGTTCGGCCCTTCCGGATTCACGTAGATCAGACCCATCTGCACGGCGGCGAGAGGATTCTGAAGATCACGGTCGCCGGTGTAGCGCTCGTCCGCCAGCCACTTGCCTTCGGGGCCCCAGTAGATGTCCTCTTCGGGCTCCCAGACATCAGCGCGCCCGCCGCCGAATCCGTAGGTCTTGAACCCCATCGACTCGAGGGCGACGTTACCGGCGAGAATCATAAGGTCGGCCCAGGAGATTTTCCGGCCGTACTTCTGCTTGACCGGCCAGAGCAGCCGGCGCGCCTTGTCGAGATTCACGTTGTCCGGCCAGCTGTTGAGGGGCGCGAAGCGCTGCTGGCCGGCTCCGGCGCCGCCGCGGCCGTCGCCGACACGGTAGGTGCCGGCGCTGTGCCACGCCATCCGAATGAACAACGGCCCATAGTGACCATAGTCGGCCGGCCACCAGTCCTGCGATGTCGTCATCAGCGCGTAGAGGTCCTTGTTCAGGGCCTCGAGGTCGAGCTTCTTGAACTCCTCCGCGTAGTTGAACGCCTCGCCCATGGGATTGGACAAGGAAGAGTTTTGGTGAAGGATATTCAGGTTGAACTGGTTCGGCCACCAGTCCCGGTTGGCCCTGTGCATGACCGGGCACTTGCCCGCGCTCTTGTCAGTCTTTGCGTCCATGGTTCTCTCCGATCGTTCTGTAATTTTCTTCGAGTTGTTTAGTCCTGGAGCAGCACGGGCCCCATCGGGCCGGCGGTGATGGAGTTCTGGTTGTCGGCAATCGGATTGCCGGCGCCGGTCGTTAATTGGGAGCCATGGCTGTTGTTCCTTCTGGCAGGTGGGGCAGGCGCGCATTTGACCAAGGGGGAGACCGCAGAGGTATTTACCCGGAACAACCACGTCAGCCCGGATCCGCGGGGTTGGTGCCTCTCGCCAAATTCGCTGGACCCCCACCTTGGAAGATATCTAACATCAGGTCCAGTCGAATTGTCTTTAGCTCTCGATCAGTTTATCTGATCGGGAATGATCACGCTTCGACAGCTTCGTTATCTCTCGGCGCTCGCCAAGCACGGCCATTTCGGCCGCGCCGCCGAGGCCTGCGCCGTGACCCAGCCCGCGCTGTCGATGCAGATCCGCGACCTCGAGCGCACGCTCGGCGTTGCCGTGGTGGAACGGCGGCCGGGTGACGTGATGCTGACCGATGTCGGGCGCGAAATCGCCCGCCGCGGCGACGAGGTCCTCACGGCCTCGCGCGATCTGGTCGACTTCGCCCGCCATCGCAGCGGCCTGCTCACCGGCCGGCTAACGCTCGGCGTCATTCCGTCTTTGGCGCCGTATTTGCTGCCGCGGATTCTTCCGCTGCTGCAATCCCGGTTTCCGGAATTGCGGCTGGAGCTGCGGGAAACCCAGACCAGCCAGCTGATCGAGGATATCAAGAGCGGCGCGCTCGACGCCGCGATGCTCGCCTTGCCGGTGACTGAATCCGACATCGATACCATTGCCCTGTTCGAGGATCTGTTTCTGCTGGCGGTGCCCGCGAGCGATCCGCGCAAGGAGAGCGCGCGGGTGGCCGCTGCCGACATCGATCAAAACAGGCTGATCCTGCTCGAAGACGGCCACTGCCTGCGCGACCAGGCGCTGGCGTTTTGCGCGACCGCGTCGCGGGGCCGCACCGCCGCCGGCGGCGGGACCGTGTTCGGCGCCAGCAGCCTGAACACGGTGATGCAGATGGTCGCGGGCGGCTATGGCGTCACGCTGATTCCGCAGATCGCCGCCGACGTCGAGCGCCGCGACGAGCGGGTGAAATTCCTGCGCCTGGAAAACCCACAGCCTGGCCGCAGCATTGGCCTCGTGTTCCGCCGCACCTCGCCGCGCAAGGCGGATTTTGCGGCGCTGGGTGAGATGGTGAAGCAGAGCCTGGATATGTCGTCGGCGAAGACAGTGAACAAGAAGCACGCTGACGGCTATCGCAAACAGCCAAACAAAAAGGGCGGCTGAAAAGCCGCCCTTCGTCGTATTCGATTCCTGCGGGAATTACTCGCCGGCGGCTTCGCGCGGAGCTTCCGCCTTCTGCTGCTTCGCCTCGAGGTCCTCGCCGGTCACCTGGTCGACCGCCTTCATCGACAAACGCGTTTTGCCGCGATCGTCGAAGCCGAGCAGCTTGACCTTGACCTTGTCGCCTTCCTTGACGACGTCGGAGGTCTTCTGCACGCGGTTGGCCGCGAGCTGGCTGATGTGGACGAGGCCGTCCTTGGCGCCGAAGAAGTTCACGAACGCGCCGAACTCCATCACCTTGACGACGGTGCCATCATAGATCTGGCCGAGCTCCGGATCGGAGGCGATCGACTTGATCCACTTGATCGCGGCCTTGATCGATTCGCCGTCGGCGGAGGCGACCTTCACGGTGCCGTCGTCGTCGATGTTGACCTTGGCGCCGGTCTTCTCGACGATTTCACGGATCACCTTGCCGCCGGTACCGATCACTTCGCGGATCTTGTCGGTCGGGATCTTGAAGGTCTCGATGCGCGGCGCGTATTCGCCGAGTTCGGCGCGCGCAGCGGCCAGGGCCTTCGACATTTCGCCGAGGATGTGGATGCGCCCTTCCTTGGCCTGGCCGAGCGCGACCTTCATGATCTCCTCGGTAATGCCGGCGATCTTGATGTCCATCTGCAGCGAGGTGATGCCGACGTCGGTGCCGGCCACCTTGAAGTCCATGTCGCCGAGATGATCCTCGTCGCCGAGAATGTCCGACAGCACCGCAAAGCGCGAACCTTCCAGAATGAGGCCCATGGCGATGCCCGCCGTCGGCCGCTTCAGGGGAACGCCCGCATCCATCAGCGCCAGCGAGGCGCCGCAAACCGAAGCCATCGACGATGATCCGTTCGACTCGGTGATCTCCGAAACCACGCGCACCGTGTAGGGGAATTCGTGATGCGGCGGCAGCACCGGGTGGATCGCCCGCCAGGCCAGCTTGCCGTGGCCGATTTCGCGCCGCTTGGTGCCGCCCATGCGGCCGGTTTCACCGACCGAGTAGGGAGGAAAATTGTAGTGCAGCAGGAACTGCTCCTTGTACGTTCCCGACAGCGCGTCGATGTACTGCTCGTCCTCGCCGGTACCGAGCGTGGTCACCACCATCGCCTGGGTTTCGCCGCGGGTGAACAGCGCCGAGCCATGGGCGCGCGGCAGCACGCCGACTTCGGCGATGATCTGGCGCACGGTCTTGGAATCGCGGCCGTCGATGCGCTTGCCGGTGTCGAGAATGTTCCAGCGAACGATCTTGGCTTCCAGTTCCTTGAACACGGCTGCGATGCGCAGCTTGTCGTATTTCGGCTCCTGGCCTTCCGGGAAGTAGTGCGCCATCACCTTTTCTTTGGCCTTGCCGACCGCTGCGTAGCGGTCCTGCTTGACCGGAATCGCATAGGCCGCGCGCAGATCCTGCTCGATCAGCCCGAGGATTTCCTTCTCCAGCACGCTTTCGTCGACGATCTTGACCTCGCGCGGCTCCTTGGCGGCCTTCTCGGCGAGTTCGATGATCGCGCTGACCACCGGCTGGAAATGCCGGTGTCCGAACATCACGGCGCCGAGCATGATGTCTTCGTTGAGCTCCTTGGCTTCCGATTCCACCATCAGCACGGCGTCGGCGGTGCCGGCGACCACCAGGTCGAGCTGGGTTTCGACCATTTCGTCGAGCGTCGGGTTGAGCACGTATTCGTCATTGATGAAGCCGACGCGGGCGGCGCCGATCGGGCCCTTGAAGGGTGCGCCGGAAATCGTCAGCGCCGCGGAAGCGGCGACCAGCGCTAGAATGTCGGGGTCGTTCTCCATGTCGTGCGACAGCGTCGTCACGATCACCTGGGTCTCGTTGCGCCAGCCGTCGACGAACAGCGGACGGATCGGGCGGTCGATCAGGCGGGAGACCAGCGTCTCCTTCTCGGTGGGCCGGCCTTCGCGCTTGAAGTAGCCGCCGGGAATGCGGCCCGCGGCGTAGGTCTTTTCCTGATAGTCGACGGTCAGCGGCAGGAAGTCGACGCCTTCCCGGGGCGTCTTCGCTGCGACGACGGTGGCGAGCACGACGGTCTCGCCGTAGGTGGCGAGCACGGCGCCGTCGGCCTGACGGGCGATTTTTCCGGTTTCAAGCCTGAGGGGACGGCCACCCCAGTCGATCTCGACTGAATGAATTTTGAACATTGCGGTCTTCTTTCATGGGTTCATGAAAGGCGTGAAAGTCCAACACACAAAAACCATGCGCAAGATTGCGGGACGCTGATCGCAATGCGAGATCAGCGTCCGGCGATCCTGCCATGGTCTTGATGTGCTGGATGGCTTTCATCCTTCCGATAGTTGCGGGCAAAGGCACCTGGCCTTCAACCCGCGCGACGGGCACCTTGCCCGTCATCGCCCAGTCGCCGGAGTGCTGCTGGACGATCTTCTGTTTGGTCATGATCTTTTCCGAAAACCGTATTCCACTTTTCGGGATCATGCCCTCGTGCAGGCAAACGAAATGCGCCTGCACCTGGAATCGCATGATCAAATCGGAGAACCGGAAACCGATTTTCCGGACCATGCGCAAGAACGCGCGCGAGATGCGCGCGTTAACTGAGCTCAACGACGAATGTTATGCTTCTCGAGCAGCGCCTTGTAACGCGCCTCGTCCTTCCGCTTGATATAATCGAGAAGCGAACGGCGTGTTGCGACCATTTTCAAAAGTCCCCGGCGTGAATGATTATCCTTCACGTGGGATTTGAAATGCCCGGTGAGGTTATTGATGCGTTCCGACAGGATCGCGACCTGAACCTCGGGCGAGCCGGTGTCGCCGGCCTTGTTGGCATTCGTCTTGATGACTTCCGCTTTGCGTTCGGCGGTAATCGACATCGTCAAACACTTTCGTTGCGACCGGAACTGGCAGTCAGTCCGGTCAGGTTGAACACGCGCTTGGGGATGAGTTCGCCATTGCCAATTTCGGCGAGGGCCAGAAGCCGGCCTGCCACCGTGACATAGACTGTGCCGCTACAATTGGGCGCATCCCGTCCGCGCAACAAAACGGCCTGGCCCCTGTGGAGCCTTGCCGCATCAGCCCGTGTGACGGCCAGTGCCGGGATGTCGTCCAGCGCGGTCTCAACGGGCAAAAGCGCGTCGGCGAGGCTGCCCTCGCCAGACGCGGCTCTATCGCACAAAGCCTCCAACTGTTCCAGCGGAATCATGTCCGCCTCGCCGAACGGCCCTACCAGCGTCCGCCGCAGCGCGCAGATATGACCGTAGCAGCCGAGGATTCGGCCGATATCGCGGGCCAGCGCCCGCACATAGGTTCCCTTGCCGCACTCAGCCTCGAACACCGAATGGCTGCTATCTGGTTGTTCTACAGGGGTTAAATGGTGAATTTCGACCGGCCGCGGCTTCAGTTCGACGATTTCGCCGTCCCGCGCCAGATCGTAGGCACGTTCGCCCTGGACCTTGATGGCGGAGTATTGCGGCGGGATCTGCTCGATCATGCCGGTGAATTGCGGCAGCAGGCCGCGAATCGCCTCGGCGGAGGGCCTGATATCGCTGGTTCGGGTGACCCGGCCTTCGGTATCGTCGGTATCGCGTTCCTCGCCCCAGCACACCGTAAAGCGATAACGCTTGCGGCCGTCCATCACGAACGGGACGGTCTTGGTGGCCTCGCCCAGGGCGATCGGCAGCCCGCCGGAGGCGAGCGGATCGAGCGTGCCGGCGTGGCCGGCGCGCTTGGCCTGGAACAGCCGCTTCACGACCGCGACCGCATGGGTCGACGTCATGCCGATCGGCTTGTCGAGCACGACCCAGCCGTGGACGTCGCGCTTGTCGCGCCGGGGTTGGTTATTTTGGCGCGATTGCTTGCCGCCGCGATGGCCGTTGTTACGCGGGTCGTTATTCCCGTGTGCGTGCGGCGCTCCGTCGCGATCCGCATCCGAAGAGATATTTTTTTCAGCGCCGTCCGAATCGCCAACCGGCTGTTCGATCGGGCTGTTTGCGGTGGTCACGATCATCAGGTTACTCTTCCGAATCTTGCGAATCTGGTGCGAGGTCTCTTTGCACCGCGGGTGTTCGCAGTAATTTCTCGATTCGTTCCGCTTCATCGAATCGTTTGTCAACACGGAACCGAACATCAGGCGCAAATTTTAAGTTAACGCGCCGCGCGACCTCGCCGCGCAGGAACTTCTTGTTGCGCTCCAGCGCCGCGATCACGACGTCGCTGTCGCGCCCGCCGAGCGGCATCACATAGATGGTCGCGAGCTTCAGGTCCGGCGACATCCGCACCTCGGGCACGGTGATGATGTGGCCCTCGAGGTCCGGGTCGTGCACGCTGCCCTGCGAAAGGATATCCGCAATCGCGTGACGCACGATTTCGCCGACGCGCAACTGGCGCTGCGAGCCGCCGGGGGCGAAGTCCTTCTTGTGGTGGCTGGGCATTATCAGTTTTCTCGTTGGCCTCATGGTTCGAGACGCGCAGCAAGAGCTGCGCTCCTCACCATGAGGGTTAGATTTGACCCTCGATCAGGGTTTGACCCTCATCCTGAGGAGCGGCCACGCAGACAAGTCTACGCAGTCTGCGTAAACTCGACTGCGCACCGCGTCTCGAAGCATGAGGCAGGCAGCGCGATCTGCAAGACTCGGACTTACAGAGAGCGCTGGATCGTCTCCACGCGATAACACTCGATAACGTCGCCAGCACGCATGTCGCCGTAGTTCTCGAACGCCATGCCGCATTCCTGGCCGGACTGCACTTCCTTCACTTCGTCCTTGAAGCGCTTCAGGGTCGACAGCTTGCCTTCATGCACGACGACGTTGTCGCGGATCAGGCGGACATTGGCGCCGCGTTCCACTGACCCGTCGGTGACGCGGCAACCCGCGACCTTGCCGACCTTGGAAATGTTAAACACTTCCAGGATCAGGGCGTTGCCCAGCATGGTCTCGCGCAGCGTCGGCGCCAGCAGGCCGGACATCGCCTTCTTCACGTCATCGACGAGGTCGTAGATGATGTTGTAGTAGCGGATTTCAATGCCGTTGCGCTTGGCGGCGGCGGCGGCTTCCTTGTGGGCGCGAACGTTGAAGCCGATGATGGCGGCGTTGAAGCCTTCCGCCAGCGTCACGTCGGATTCCGAGATGCCGCCGACGCCCGCATGCAGGATGCGCGCGGTGACTTCTTCGGTGCCGAGCTTGTCGAGCGAGCCGAGGATCGCTTCCAGCGAGCCCTGCACGTCGGCCTTGATGATCAGCGGGAAATCCTTGCGGCCCGAGGTCTTGAGCTGCGACATCATCTGCTCGAGCGAACCGCGCATGCCGGAAATGCTGGCGGCGGCGTTCTCGCGCTTCTGGTGCGCGCGGTAGCTGGTGACTTCGCGGGCGCGGGCCTCGCTCTCGACTACGGCGAGACGGTCGCCGGCTTCCGGCGGGCCGTTGAAGCCGAGCACTTCCACAGGAACAGACGGTCCGGCCTCGCTGATGGTTACGCCCTGATCGTTGATCAGTGCGCGGACGCGGCCCATCTCGGCGCCGGCGACGATGATGTCACCGACCTTCAGTGTGCCGCGCTGCACCAGCACGGTGGCGACGGGACCGCGGCCGCGATCCAGCTTGGCTTCGATCACGGTGCCTTCGGCGGGACGCGCCGCATTGGTCTTGAGGTCGAGCAATTCGGCCTGCAGCGCGATCATTTCCAGGAGCTTGTCGAGATTGGTCTTGTTCTTGGCGGAGACCTCGACATCGACGACGTCGCCGCCGAGGGATTCGACCTGAACCTCGTGCTGCAGCAGCTCGGTGCGCACGCGTTCCGGCCTGGCGTCGGGCTTGTCGATCTTGTTGATGGCGACGATCATCGGAACCTTCGCCGCCTTGGCATGATTGATCGCCTCGATGGTCTGCGGCATGACGCCATCGTCCGCGGCGACCACCAGAACCACGATATCGGTCACCTTGGCGCCGCGGGCGCGCATCGCGGTGAACGCGGCGTGGCCCGGGGTGTCGATGAAGGTGATTTTCTTGCCGCTTTCCGGCGAGGTCACCTGATAGGCGCCGATATGCTGGGTGATGCCGCCGGCTTCGCCCGACACCACGTTGGCATGGCGAAGCGCATCGAGCAGCGAGGTCTTGCCGTGATCGACATGGCCCATCACGGTCACCACGGGCGAACGCGGCTCGGTATCGGTCGAGTTGTCGACGATGTCGAACAGGCCTTCCTCGACGTCTGCCGCAGCCACGCGCTTGACGGTGTGACCGAGTTCCTCGGCGATCAGCTGCGCGGTATCGGCGTCGATCACGTCGGTGATCTTGTGCATCGCGCCCTGCTTCATCAGCAGCCGGATAACGTCGACCGCGCGCTCGGACATGCGGTTGGCGAGTTCCTGAATATTGATGGCTTCCGGGATGATGACCTCGCGAACGAGCTTTTCTTTCGGCTCGTTCGACTGATGTCCCTTCAGGCGCTGGGTGCGGCGGCGGAACGACGCGATCGAGCGCTCGCGCACGTCATCGGCATTGAGCGCGGTGACCAGCGTCAGGCGTCCGCGCTGCTTCGCCGGCGCCGGCTTGGCGGTCGTCTTCGGAGGAACTGCGGGACGGACAACGCCGCCGGGGCCGCGACGGATCTGGCGCGGACCTTCATCCTCGTCGGTGATGTCGGCGGCGACACCGGGCGCTCGCGCGGTGGGCAGAGCGGCGCGGGCCGCGGCTGCGGTCTTGGCCTCGGCTTCGGCTTCGCCGAAACGTTTCTTGGCTTCGAGTTCGGCCTTGCGCTTGGCTTCCTCGTCCTGCCGGTGGCGTTCTTCCTCGGCCTTGCGACGGGCTTCGGCGGCTTCACGCTCGGCCTGCTCGATGCCTTCCTTGCTGTTGCGGCGCTTGGCTTCCTCTTCCGCCAGCCGCCGTTCTTCGACGTCGCGGACCTTTGCGTCGGCGAGCGCGCTGGCGCGCGCGCTGCGCTCATCCTCGGTCAGCGTCCGCAAGACAACGCCCGAACTGCTGCGCGGCGAAGCCGACGGCGTCGCGGCACGGGTCATCGGCGCCTTGGCCGGCGCCGGCTTGGCGACGGCCGGCTCGGGCGCATGCGTTTCGGTCGCGGGTGCGTCGCCGCCGACGCGCCGCTTGCCGCGCTTCTCGACCACCACCTGCTTGGTACGGCCGTGGCTGAAGCTCTGCTTCACGGTGCCCGTCTCGACGCGCGGCTTGAGCGTCAAGGTCTTGGTCGGGACACTCAGTTTCCTGTCGCCAGGCGTTTTATCAACCATTCAGCAGTCCTAATCTTGTTGCGTTGTGCGTGTCCGCACAGTCTGTATCGGCGAATTCTTGGCCGCATTGCCGGCTGTCTTGTCGTCATCCGCCATCCGGTATCGGACCAGGATATGGCTGCGCGACAGAAACGTCTTGCTCGCCGGGCCCGCGAGCAGCGCAGCATGTATCACATTTGACCGGCCCAGTGCCAAATCCAATTGTTCCGAGGTCAGCGCCGTGACTACCGGAAATTTGTACGATTCATCGCCATTCCCGGCATTTTGCCTGACCAAAGCGTCCAATTTCCGGATTCCGTCCGCCGCGCCGTCCGAGGCATGGATCAGGGCTCTGATCGAATTTTGGGCCTGCCGCTGCTCCAGGGCGCCCTCCACCTTGCTGAAGCCGGATACGACCTGACCCGCCTTGGCGGCCATGGCGAGCGCTTCGATCACGCTGCGCACCAGCGCTGCTTCCGTGTCTGCCGCCAGCGTCGGCGCAACGCGGACGTCGCGCTTGAAGCCTTTGTTAAACTGGCTACGCCTGACGGCTTCCGCAACCGCCCGATGCGATGCCGAAACCCACAACCCGCGGCCGGGAAGCTTGCGTTTCAGATCCGCCATCACCTCGCCTGAAGGCGAGACGACAAACCGGATCAGTTCGTCGATCAGCCGCACCTGCCGCGTGACCGCGCACATCCGCACCGTCGCAGACCTGTTGGTCCGCGGTCCGTTGTCGAGATCGGGGTCAGCGAGGGCGAGCATGCGTGTGACGTCTCTCCTAACATCGGCGCGGGTTCGGCGCGCAAAACCGGTGTTCACTCTTGCGCAACACGCGCGTTAGACCGGCTGGTCTTCGGGGGCCTCGGCCTCCTCGGTCTTTTTGACGAGATCGGCCTCAGTGATCCAGCCGGCGATGACGCGCGCCTGCATGATCATGTTCTCCGCATCGTCGCGCGAGGTTTCGTTGGGATCGAGAATGCCGGGATGCTTGGTCGGCTCGCCGCCTTCCTTGCGCTCGGTCCAGCCGACCAGGTCGTCGGTGGCGCATCCGGCCAAGTCCTCGATGGTCTTGATCTCGTTCTCGCCGAATTTCACCAGCATCTTCGAGGTCACGCCGGGCACCGTCTTCAAAGCGTCATCCACACCGAGTTCCTTACGTTTGTTTTCGAGCTCGCTTTCGAGCTGTTCCAGATATTCACGGGCCCGGCTCTGCAGTTCGTTCGCGGTTTCGTCGTCGAAGCCTTCGATGCCGGCCAGTTCCTTGATGTCGACCAGAGCCAGTTCCTCCACCGAGGTGAAACCTTCCGACGCCAGCAATTGGCCGACCACTTCGTCGACGTTCAGCGATTCCATGAACACCCGGGTGGAGTTTTCGAAATCGGCCTGGCGCCGCTCGGATTCTTCCTGTTCGGTCAGAATGTCGATGTCCCAGCCGGTCAGTTGCGAGGCGAGACGCACGTTCTGTCCGCGCCGCCCGATCGCCAGCGACAACTGGTTATTGGTGTCGGGCACAACGACTTCGATCCGCTCGCGCTCCTCGTCGATCACGACCTTGGCGACTTCGGCCGGCGCCAGCGCGTTGACGACAAAGGTCGCGATGTCGGGCGACCACGGAATGATGTCGATCTTTTCGCCCTGCAATTCATTCACCACGGCCTGCACGCGCGAGCCGCGCATGCCGACGCAGGCGCCGACCGGATCGACCGATGAATCCCGCGAAATCACCCCGATTTTCGCGCGCGACCCGGGATCGCGGGCCACTGCCTTGATCTCGACGATACCGTCATAGATTTCCGGAACCTCCTGCGCGAACAGCTTTGCCATGAACTGCGGATGGGTCCGGGAGAGGAAAATCTGCGGTCCCCGCGTTTCGCGCCGCACGTCGAAAATATAGGCGCGAACGCGGTCGCCGTTGCGGAACACCTCGCGCGGCAGCATCTCGTCTCGACGGATAATGGCTTCGCCGCGGCCCAGATCGACAATGACGCTGCCATATTCGACGCGCTTGACGATGCCGTTGACGATATCGCCGATGCGGTCCTTGAATTCCTGATACTGCCGGTCGCGTTCGGCCTCGCGCACCTTCTGCACGATCACCTGCTTGGCGGATTGCGCGGCGATGCGGCCATATTCCAGCGGCGGCAGGGTGTCGGCGATGGTGTCGCCGACCTGCGCGCCCGGATTGGCGCGTTGGGCGTCTATCAACGAAATCTGGTTCGCCGAATTCTCGACCTGATCGACCACCAGCATGTGGCGCGACAGCCGCAACTCGCCCTTCTTGGCGTCGATCTCGGCATGAACGTCGGTCTCGCTGCCGTAGCGCGCCCGCGCCGCCTTGGCGATGGCGTCTTCCATCGCCGCGATGACGATCCCGCGGTCGATCGATTTTTCGCGCGCGACCGCGTCCGCAATCTGCAGCAGTTCAAGTTTATTGGCGCTGACAGCTGCCATGGCTCAGTCTCCTTCAGAGTGATCGATTTCGCCTCTTCGCAGTCTTTCTGCGGCGAGGCGGTGTTCCTTGGTGTTCTTCGGGGCGCTCTTGCGAACGCTTTCGGGCTTCAATTTCGGCTTCGGTTTGTTGCTTTTCGCAGGATCGCTTTTCTTCGCGTGTGGCGGCGGTGGCGGCTCAAGCCCGAGATTCTGGCGCAGCTCGCGCTCCGCGGCCTTGCCGCGTCGCATCGATTCCGCGATCAACTCGTCGGTCAGAACCAGCCTGGCGTCGGCGATATCTTCCATGACCAGCACAACATCGGCATCTTCGCCCGCGCGTGTGTCATCGCGATGTAAGTGCACGGCATCGCCTTCGACGCCTCCAAGCGTGCCGCGAAACCGCTTGCGGCCCTGATGCGCGACCGCCATCTCGATCTTCACGAGATGGCCGGCATAGCGTTCGAAATCGGAACGGCGCACCAGCGGCCGGTCGATCCCGGGCGAGGAAATCTCCAGCCGGTAAGCCCGGTCGATCGGATCGGCGACGTCCAATACCGGCGACAGCGCCCTTGAGATCGCTTCACAATCGTCGATTTGCATCGATCCGTCGGGCCGTTCCGCCATGATCTGGACCGTGCAGCCGAATTCCCCGGATATCTTGATCCGCACCAGCCGGTAGCCCATTGCCTGCAACACCGGTCCGGCGACCGCCGACACCCGTGCCGCCATGCCCGGCTCGACAACGAGGCGCGGCTCGGCAAGCAGATCGTTATCTACGGAATCAGCAGTTGGATCGGTCATATCCAGGGTCAAAGTTGGTCTAACTTGCATTGGGTTGAGGCCGGGCCTCAAGGCGGGTCCGGCGGTGCTGCCCGAACCGGGCCCGGCGTCGGGCTCGTTCAGGTAATAAAAAAGAGCGGGTCCCGAGGGGCCCACTCTCAATACGCGATCGTATGAGAACCATAAGTTGCGGCTGATATAGCGGTTTTCCCGCGATCCGGCAAGGCCCGCGAGGCCCGGAGCCATGATTTTGCGGCCGTTGCGGCGCGGTTTCAAACCTAACCCTTCCTTCACGAAGCCAACCTAAATTGCCGAAAACTCGCCAATGCGCCGGGTTTGAGTGGGTTTAATGACTGTCGCTACCTCGCTGATCCCCGGGCTCGATGAGATCGTCAAACACGGCGATCCCGAACGCCGCGCCGAGGCAGCCCGCCGGATCACCGAGCTGTTCCTGCAAGGGGCCGCCAATTTCCGGTCCGATCACGTCGATCTGTTTGACGGCATTCTGATCGGTCTCGTTCCGCACACCGAAATTGCCGCGCGTGCCGATTTGGCCGAACGGCTGTCCGTGCTCGCCAACGCCCCTCGAGGGCTGGTCGGGCAACTCGCGCGCGAGGACGAGATATTGATTGCGGGCCCTCTGCTGCGACGATCGCCTGTCATCGACGAGCAGGCCCTGATCCAAATCGCGCGCATCAAGGGCCAGGGCCATCTGCTGGCCATGTCGGAGCGATCAGCGCTTTCTCCCGATATCACTGACGTCATCGTGCGCCGCGGCGACCGCGAGGTGGTCAGGCGCGCCGCCGGCAATGCCGGCGCGCTGTTTTCGCAAACCGGATATTCGACGCTGATCAGGCGCGCCGGCCAGGACGGCGTCCTGACGCTCACGGTTGGTCAGCGCGAGGATCTCTCCGGGCCGCAGTTGAAGGATCTTCTGGCGGGATCGATCGAAATTGTCCGCCGCCGCCTGTTCGAGGTGGTCGGGCCCGGCAGGCAGGCCGCGATCAAGCAGGCGATGAGCGAGATTTCCGGCGTAGCCGAGCAGGTCGAGAGCCGCCGCGACTTCGCGCCGGCGCAGCGCACGATCCTTGCGCTGCATAGCGCCGGTGAACTGAATGAAGCCGCGCTGCTTGGCTTTGCCAGGACCCACAAATACGAAGAATCGGTTGTCGCGCTTTCCGCGATGTCGGGAGTGAAAATCGCAACGCTCGACCGCCTGATTGCGGGCGACCGCCACGATCCGATCCTGATCGTCGGCAAAGCGGTCGACCTCGAATGGGCCACCGTGCGCGCCCTGATCCTGCTTCGGTTAGGTCCGAGCCGGGTGCCGGCTCCAGGGGACATCGAGAGCGCGCGCGTGAATTTTACGCGCCTGATGCCTTCGACCGCCGAGCGGGTGGTGAGTTTCTGGCAGACCCGCCAATCGGCCTGAACGCAGCCTCTGCCTTCGTCGCACTGCTCCCCGCAATGGCGCCGCCCTCTCCCAATCCGAGAGCGAGCGCGCTAAGCTGATCTCAACGGCGCGGCACAGCGCTTCCGGGGAGATCGAGATGCTGACCGATGCCGACATTCAGTTCCATGCCGAGAAAATCCGCGACGACGGATACACCGTGATCGAGCGCGCCGCCGATCCTGATCTGGTCGAGGGGTTGAAGCAGGCGTTGCTGCGTACCGAGCGCGAGCATGGCTTCGGCTACGCCAGGACGTCGTTCGAAGGCTTCAAGACCGTCCGCATCAACAATCTTCTGACCTATGACGACACTTTCCGGGAAGTGCCGCTGCGCCAGGGTGTCCTGGCCGTGGTGGAGCGCGTGCTGGACAAGGAATGCCTGCTGTCGTCGTTCTGCTCGCTGGTGCTCGGTCCCGGCCAGGAGGCGCAACCGATCCATGAGGACACCCAGTTGATTTTGCTGCCGCGTCCGCACCTCCCGATCACTCTCAATGCGATCTGGGCATTGTCGGATTTTACCAGGGATAACGGCGCGACGCGGATCCTGCCGGGCAGCCACAAATGCGCTTCCTCGCCGGAATACGGCAAGGAATACGATGCGGTCACCGCGACCATGCCGGCCGGCAGCGTGATGCTGTTCGACAGCGCGCTCTGGCATGGCGGCGGCGCCAATACCAGCAATGACAGGCGTTTCGCATTCTCCTGCGCCTATTGCTGGGGCTGGATGCGGCAGCAGGAAAACCTGCAACTCGGCATTCCCCTGGAAACCGCGCGGCGGTTGCAGGAATTATGCGGCTACAGCGTCTACAAGGGGCAGTTCGGGCACATCGACAATCGCGATCCGATCGAGTTATTGGGCCGCGAGCGCGGCAAGCGCATGGTGTGGGAAGCGACCGACGTCAGGAAAGCGCGGATGGGCGAGGCGACGAAGCAATAACTTTTCGTCATTCCGGGGCGCGAGTGAAACGAGCGAACCCGGAATCCATAACCACCATCGGGAGTATGGATTCCGGGCCTGCGCCAAGTGGCGCATCCCGGAACGACGCCGGTGAGTTCTTCCGCCTTAGCCGATCTTCCGAAATCGCAGATACGCCGCATGGCGGCCTTCGCGCTCGGCTTTGCGTCCGTACCGCGTCATCGTGTAATCGGCCCATGGCAGGCGCCAGTCGGAGGCCTGCTCCGCCGTCCAGACGAAATCGGGCGAGCGTTTAAGATGCGCCAGCGTCCATGTGCAGTAGTCGTCGATGTCGCTGACGAAGCGAAATTCGCCATCTGGTTTTAGAGCGCGCGCCATGGCGGCGACGGTCGCGTCCTGCACGAAGCGCCGCTTCCAGTGCCGCCGCTTCGGCCATGGATCGGGATGGATCAGATCGATCCGCGCCAGCGAGTGCGGCGGCGCCCATGCCAGCAATTCGGCGGCATCGCCGGCGAACAGCCGGACGTTGCCGATGTTATGGGCTTCGATCTGCACCAGAATTTTTGCCATGCCGTTGACATAGGGCTCGCAGCCGATGAACCCGACCTTCGGAAAGGCGCACGCTTCCGCGATCAGATGTTCGCCGCCGCCGAATCCGATTTCGAGCCTGGTATCGTCGGCGGGCGGGTCGAACAGGTCAGCGAGATCGGGCGGGCTCGGGCTGGCAATGTCGAGCGAAAGGCGCGGCAGCAGGTGTTCGATCAGATCGGCCTGATGCGAGCGGAGCTTGTGGCCCTTGCGCCGACCGAAAAACGAGCCGTGCGGGTGAAGGGTGACGCCATCGTCGGCCGATGCATCGCGATTCGTTTCGCGATCCGTTTTGCGATTCCTGGGATCGCGGGTTGCGACACTCATCGCAGCGTCTGATACAGCCGATGCAACAGCCGCGCCCTCGGCTCGATCGACGAAATGTACATCTGCTCGTAATGGGTATGTGCGCCCTGGCCATCGACGCCAAGGCCGTCAAGCGTCGCCGTATGCGGCGCGGTGAAATTGCCGTCGGAACCGCCGCCGGTGAAGGTATCCACCAGATCGAAGCCGATATCCGCGGCCAGCGTTCTGGCATGTTCGTAAAGGACTGCGCCGGCATTGCCCTTCTCATAGGGCGGACGGTTCAACTCGCCGACCACCTTGACGCTGACGCCTTCGCTGCGCGATTTCAGGTTGAGGATCTTGGCAACCAGATCGTCGGCATCCGCTGTTGTCGCAACGCGAAGATCGACTTCGGCATAGGCCTCTTCCGGAATGACGTTCGGCCTGGTGCCGCCCCTGACAACGCCGACATTGACGGTCACGCCGCGCTTGATGTCGGTCAGGGCTTCCAGCGTTTGGATGATGTTGGCGAGCTCGCGTATGGCGCTGCGGCCATCCTCGGGCCGCGAGCCGGCATGGGCGGGGACGCCGTGTACGAAAATCTCGAAGCGCGCGACGCCCTTGCGTCCGGTAACGATTTTTCCGCCGTCGCGGGCAGGCTCGGTCACCAGCACATATTTCGCCTTGCGCCCCTCGGCCTCGATCAGCGCGCGCGATGTCGGGCTGCCGATCTCTTCGTCCGAGACGTAGAGCTGGGTCACGCCGAGCGGCGAATGTTCGCCCGTCGCGCAAAGTTGCCGGAACGCATGGTAGGCGAGATAGGCGCCGCCCTTCATGTCATAGATGCCCGGGCCGAATGCGCTGTCGCCCTCGATCTTGAACGGCAGACGCTTGATGAATCCCAAGGGATGAACCGTGTCGAGATGGCTGAGCACCAGGATTCCCGGCTGGTCCTGACCCCACGACGAGCGCGCCAGGATATGATCGCCGCAGCCAGAGTGTCCTGCGACGCGCTCGAGGGTAGCAGGCAAATCGCGATGGCCCTCGGCAACCAGCGTCACGAGCCGGTTGACCTGGTCAGGCGCTTCCGTAGGCGTCTCGATTTCGACCCAACGGCGGATGCCGTCGAGGATGGTTTTCGAATCGAAGGCGTTGGAAGAGACGGCTGTCATAGGCATGTTTTCTTTTTAGTGGCGGGTTGCGGTAGTGCGCTCCCTCTCCCTTTGAGGGTTGGGGTGAGGGGTTCAGGTCTACCGTCAGGCCGTAACCCCCTCACCCGAATTTCTCACTGCGTTCGAAATTCGACCTCTCCCAGCGGGAGAGGTGAGCCTGAACTTGCGGCGCACTTCGTTTTCAATTCTTGATCAAACGCTAGCGCGTTTTCGCCCGAAACGGAATCCTGCCAATGGGAGCTCAGCGCTTGTCAGGCCCTTCGCGCGCGGCGATCTGTTCGACCATATCGACGATGCTGCGCCGGAGCTTGGCATCGGTGATGCGCGTAAAGGCGCGGGTCAATGCCAGGCCCTCGGAAGTCGCCAGAAAATCGGAAACGTAAGCCGGCGAGGTCCCTTCGCTGAAGTTTTCGCCGCTCGCGATGCCGCTAGGTCCTCCCTCGAACAAGAACGATACCGGGACCTGAAGTATTTCGGAGATCTGCTGAATGCGGCTTGCTCCGACCCGGTTGGTGCCCTTCTCGTATTTCTGAACCTGCTGGAATGTGAGGCCCAATGCTTCGCCGAGCTTTTCCTGGCTCATGCCCAGCATGATGCGGCGCATGCGCACACGGCTGCCGACATATTTGTCAACAGGGTTGGGCGCTTTGGTCGACATCTCCAACACTCCTTGGGATTACGCCCGGGGATGAGACAAAACGAAAATGGAGTATGCCTCAGGCGCGAATACCGTCAAATCCTGCTCGGAGGGTCGGTGAGGATTGCAGAAAATTTGAGCAATGAACTGACTGGGTCGATTCTCGACTACCGGGCTAGAATGCGAATGGCATAGTCGGTCTGTCAACTGGTGGATTTTTCCGCCTGTCGAAATTTTTCCAGCGACAGCCGAAAACAAACATGAATATACAGGCATCAGGAAGTCCGCTTCGCAGCGCGCCGCCGAATGACGAAAATTAAGGCGGCGGCGACAATGATCGCGGCGGGAATGTCGCCGCTGCGTGCGTAAATGGTCGGCGGAATCGCCGAGGGCAGGCTGGAATCCAGCACGCCTTCGACGCCGAGGCCGAGCCGCGCCACAATCCGCCCCAACGGATCGATCACGGCGGAAATGCCGGTGTTTGCCGCACGAACCACTGGTAGTCCTTCTTCGATCGCGCGCAGCCGCGCCTGCTGCAGATGCTGGTAGGGGCCGGTCGAGATTCCAAACCAGCCGTCGTTGGTCAGGTTGATGATCCAGCCCGGGCGGTCGTCGCGCGTCGCAACGTTGCCGGGAAAGATCGCTTCATAACAGATCAAAGGTAGCGCGCGCGGCGCGTTGGGTATCGCCATCGTGCGGCGCCGTGTGCCCGGGATGAATCCGCCCTGAACCTTGGTGAGCTGCACGAAGCCCAGTTTTTCCATCCAGTCCTGGAACGGCAGATATTCGCCGAACGGCACCAGATGCAGCTTGTCGTAGATCGACAGCACGCTGCCGTCGTGGTCGATGACGTAGATCGAATTGTAGGCGCGCGTGATCCTTGTGCCGGGCGGAGAATCGGGCGCCCGCACCGAACCGGTGATCAGGACCGTGCCCTTGGGCAGCAGATCGGCGATCTGCGCCATTGCATCGGCTTCGCGGGTCAGGAAAAACGGGAATGCCGATTCCGGCCAGATCAAGATGCTGGCGTCGCGCACGCCGGTCGATTGCGGCCCTGACGCGCGATCGGACAGCGTCAGATATTTTTGCATCACCTCCGCCTTGGCGGAGTAATTGAACCGGACGTCCTGCTGCAGATTGGGCTGCATAATCCGCAGCTTGACGTTTGCGACCGTCGTGGTGGACTGCAAGCCTAAGCGAACGACACCGAAAATGCCCATGGCGAGAAGCATCAACAGGGCCATCACCGGCGCGATCCACGGTCTTCGACCGCGGGAACTTCCATCGATCAGAATCGCCGGGCTTGCGAAGATCGCCACGCTAAGAAATGTCAGGCCCCACAGGCCGATCAGCGACGCCGTCTGCGCCAGCGCCAACGGCTCGGTCAGCGCATAGCCGAATGCATTCCACGGAAAGCCCGTGAGCACATGGCCGCGCAACCATTCGCTCACCGTCAGACTCACGGCAAGCGCGATCACCCGCGAAGCGTCCCTGGTCCAGACCAGGCGCGCCAGCGCGAAGCCGAAGGCGGTGAACAGCGCGAGATATGCGGGCAGGCCGAGGACGGCGAACGGCATCAGCCACGCGAAGGTGGATGCATCGACCAGGAAGGCGTAGCCGATCCAGTACAATCCCGGCACGAAATAGCCGAGCCCGAACCACCAGCCGGCCATCGCAGCCGCCGGCAGGCCGCCCAGACGTCCGGCGCCCGCGCCGTCGGTCAGCCAGACCATGACAGGAAAAGTCAGGAACAGCACCGGCCATGCATTGAACGGCGCCATCGCGAGAGCCGACAGCGCGCCTGCCACGAGCGCAATGGCGGCGCGCTTCCACCCCCATGACAGAATGATCGCAAGACCCACCGCGCGGAGTTTGCCTGCCGATATCACTGCGAACCGGCTCCATCGCCGGGCGACGGGTTCGCATTGTCATTGGCCTGGGCGTGACCTGCCTCCGGCGTTGTTTCGCGGCGGCGGGTCTCGCGCTGCGCGCGCACGGGAGGGCGTTCCTTGCGCGTGGCGATACGCAGGCGCTTGACGCGCCTCGGATCGGCGTCGAGCACTTCGATTTCGAAATTGCCGGGGCCTGAAATGACTTCGCCACGCACCGGCAGGCGGCCGACATGGGTCACGAGATAACCGCCGAGCGTCTCGACTTCTTCACCGGCCTCGCCGGTGACGAAATCCTCGCCGATCATGGAGCGGACGTCGTCGAGGCTGGCGCGCGCGTCGGCGATGAAGGAATTGTCCGCCTGCCGCACGATCGCCGGCGGCTCGTCGCTGTCATGCTCGTCGTCGATCTCGCCGACGATCTGTTCGACGATGTCCTCGATCGACACCAGGCCGTCGGTTCCGCCATATTCGTCCACCACCAGCGCCAGGTGGATGCGCGAGGCCTGCATTTGCGCCAGGAGATCGATCGCTCGCATCGACGGCGGCACAAAAAGCAGTTTTCGGATGATGTTGGCGTCGGCGAGCGGCAGCCCGAGATCGACTGCACGCAGATCGAGACCGGCGGGGAATGGCTTCTTGCGCCTGGCCTTGTCTGTATCGGGCACGCGCGCTCTTGCGGTCATGAACGCCAGCAGATCGCGGATGTGAACGATGCCTTCGGGATCGTCGAGGGTCTCGTTGTAGACCACCAGACGCGAATGCGCCGCGCTTTCGAACAGGCTCATCAATTCGCCAAGCGGAATGTCGCGCTTGACCGCGACGATGTCGGCGCGATGAATCATGACGTCGGCGATGCGCCGTTCATGCAGGCCGAGGATATTGCGCAGCATGGTGCGCTCGGTGGCCGAAAATCCCACCTCGTCCGGCGTGCTTGCATCGAGCACGACTTGCAGATCGTCGCGGACCGATCCCGGCTTCCATCCGAACAGCGTGCGGATCGCGCGGGTCAGCCAGTTGTCGGCGGCGGGACGCATGACTTCACCTGGCGGCACCACCGCCGGCAGGTTGCGCGTGTTGCGCGGATTGTCGTGGGTTGGTTCGGAGTCCACCATCTCAGTCCATCCGCTTCCGATCCGCATGGGGATCTCGATCCGCATAGGGATCGGCAATACCCAGTTGCGCCAGAATCTTCTGCTCGAGAGTTTCCATGGCTTCGGCGTCGTCGTCCTTTTCGTGATCGTAGCCGATCAAATGCAGGAAACCGTGGACCGCCAGGTGGCTGAGATGATGATCGAATGGCTTTTGCTCGTCGTCTGCCTCCTTGCGCGTGGTTTCATAGGCGATGGCGATGTCGCCGAGCATCCGCGGCGCATCGTCGGGGCCGGATCCGCCGGTCGGCGACAATGCTGGAAACGACAGCACGTTGGTCGGCTTGTCGATGCCGCGCCAGTTGCGGTTCAGCGTGCGAATGCCGGCGTCGTCGGTCAGCATAACCGCGAGTTCGGCTTCGCCGAGGCCCGCATTGGCGACCTCCGCCGCGGTCGCGATGGCGCGATGGATGATCGCCTTGGTGTCGGGTTCGGTCTGCCAGCCGTTGGCGACAACGAGAACCTCGGTGATGGGAAGGGCAAATTGCGCCATCGGTCCAGAATTTCTGCGGGGGGAATTCGCCCCCGGCGCGCTCTCGGCGGCAGATTTTCGCATCAAAACTTGCTGGTTGCCGGCCGCTGCGGCAATCCTTCATAGGCGGCGACGATCCGTGCCACCAGTTCATGGCGGATCACGTCTTCGGCCGTGAATTTCACCTGGGAAATGCCCTCGACGCCATCGAGCAGTTTTGCGGCTTCCGCCAGACCCGAAGTCTGGCCGTTCGGCAGATCGACCTGAGAGGGATCGCCGGTGATGATCATGCGGCTGTTCTCGCCAAGCCGCGTCAGGAACATCTTCATCTGCATCGAGGTGGTATTTTGCGCTTCGTCCAGAATGATGGCGGCATTGGTCAGGGTGCGGCCGCGCATGAAGGCGAGCGGGGCGATCTCGATTTCGCCGGCTTGCAGCGCGCGCTCGACGATCCGCGAATCCATCAGGTCGTACAATGCATCGTAGATCGGCCGCAGATAGGGATCGACTTTCTCACGCAAATCGCCGGGCAAGAAGCCGAGCCGCTCGCCGGCCTCGACCGCCGGCCGTGACAGGATGATGCGATCGACTTCCTTGCGTTCGAACAATTGCGCGGCATGCGCCACCGCGAGCCAGGTCTTGCCGGTGCCCGCGGGGCCGATGCCGAACACCAGTTCGTGGCGCTTCAGCGCGCGGATATAGGAGTCCTGCGCCGCCGTGCGCGCCCGCACCGGACGCTTGCGCAAATTGATGGTCTCGAACGCCGATTTGGCGGCCTTGGCGTCGAATTCGAACAGCGAGCCTTGCGCGATCACGGCGCGGATCGCGCCTTCGACATCGCCCTGCGCCAGATCGTGACCTTGCGTCGCCTGCGCATACAGCGTCTCCAGTACGCGCCGCGCGGCGTCGCAGCCGTCGCGCGATCCGGCGATGGTGATGTGATTGCCGCGCGAATCGACCACGACGCCGAGCCGGCGCTCGATCAGCGCCAGGTTTTGTCCGTAGGGTCCGACCAGCGCCGAGGCCGCGCGATTGTCATCGAAATCGATGACGACCTGCGTTTCGGGCGGGATCTGCATGTCGCGGTCAAGTTTGCGGCTGGGAGCGAGCGAAGGCGAATCCGATGCGCTTTTTGGCAAGGGTTCAGGCTCCCGTTGTCATTTGAGAAGAATTGGTCATTTGAGAAAAAGCAGGTTGCGAGGGCCGGGCATGAGGCGGGGCAGCGAGTTCGCCGAGCAGGCTGTAGCGCTCGAGGCTTTCGATGGTCACCGGCAATACCTGTCCGATGATATCAGGCGACGCCATCACATGCGCCGGCTGCAGATAGGCGGTGCGGCCGACGATCTGGCCGGGATTGCGGGCGGCGCGTTCGAACAGCACATCGACGGTGTTGCCAATCGTCGCCACATTGAAGGCCGATTGCTGGCTGTCGATCAATTCCTGGAGCCGCACCAATCGCTCGTCCATATCAGCCGCTGACACCGTCTCCCGCATGTCCGCCGCCGGCGTTCCGGGCCGCGGCGAATACTTGAACGAATAAGCGCCAGCGTATCCGATTTGTGTGACCAGTGCGAGGGTGGCGGCGAAATCTTCCTCGGTCTCGCCGGGGAAGCCCACGATAAAATCCGATGAAAATGCAATATCTTGCCTCACGGCGCGAAACCGGTCGATGACGCGGCGGTAATCGTCGGCGGTATGCTTGCGGTTCATGACGCTGAGAATCCGGTCGGAACCGGATTGTACGGGAAGGTGCACGAACGGCATCAGCGCCGGCAAATCGCGGTGCGCCGCGATCAGGGTGTCGTCGACGTCGCGGGGATGGCTGGTCGAATAGCGCAAACGGACGATGCCGGGAATATCGGCGAGGCGATGCAGCAGGGTGCCGAGCGACCAAATCCGCCCGTCCGGTCCCTCGCCGTGATAGGCGTTGACGTTCTGCCCGATCAAGGTGATCTCGCGCACGCCGTTGTCGGCGAGCCTGAGCACGTCGTCGACGATCTTCGCCACCGGCCGCGACACCTCAGTGCCGCGCGTGTAGGGCACCACGCAGAACGTGCAGAATTTATCGCAGCCTTCCTGCACGGTGACGAAGGATGAAATGCCGCGCGCGCGTATCGCATCAGGCTTCGGCGGGGCTAAGAAACCGAACTTGTCCTCGACCGGGAATTCGGTCTCGATCGCGCGGCCGTGGCTCTTGGCGCGGGCCAGCAGTTGCGGCAGATGGTGATAGCTCTGCGGGCCGACCACGACATCGACCGCGGGCGCGCGGCGGATGATCTCATTGCCTTCGGCCTGCGCGACGCAACCGGCCACCGCGATACTCATGTGGCGGCCATTGCGCGCGGCTTCGTCCTTGACGACGCGCAGCCGCCCCAGCTCCGAGTAGACTTTCTCGGAGGCCTTTTCGCGGATGTGGCAGGTGTTGAGAATCACCAGATCCGCGTCATCGACGCTGGCGGTCTCGACAAAGCCTTCCGGCGCCAGCGTGTCCACCATGCGTTGCGCATCGTAGACGTTCATCTGACAACCATATGACTTGATGTGCAGCTTGCGCGGCGGCTTCATGGAACCTGAATGCTGTGCTGAAACGGCGCCATTGCGGCGCAGGGTTCAATTATAGGCTAAAGCGCGGAAAATCCAGCGTTCCAGCTGAAAAAGGCCGTCATTTCCCCGATGTGCAATTGCACATCTGAGGGCGCGAGTGAAACGAGCGAACCCGAAATCTCGAGATTCCGGGTCCACGCGAAGACGCGTGTCCCGGAATGACGGCGGTCAGCTCGGCACCGCCGAAGCTTCAACCTGCCCGATCAGATCAGGCAATTGCCGCATGTCGTCAAACGTCTTGATGGCTGCGGCGGCGTGCAGCGTGTCGGCATAACCGGGCCGGCAATGGCTGCCGCCGTGAAAACCAAGCACGGTCATCCCGGCGGCGACTGCGCCGGTGATGCCGGGGATGCTGTCCTCAATTACGAGGCATCGGGCAGGCGATGCCTCCATCTGCGCAGCGGCAAACAGAAACAGATCCGGCGCAGGCTTGCCGCGCCCGACCTGTGAGGCGGAGAAAATATTGGGCGCGAGCAGATCGTAGAGGCCCGCACAGGTGAGACCATGGTGAATTTTCTCGGGCGTGCCGCTCGATGCGACGCATTTGGGAAGACCGATCGCGGCGATCGCCTCGCCGACGTAGGGAATGGTTCGTAGATCGTCGGCGTAGCGCTGCAGCGCGGCCTGCTTCATCTGCGATTCAAATCGCCGGGAAGCTTTCGGCCGAGTTCGGTTTCGATTGTTTGGCGCGCTTCACGATCCGACACGCCGAGAAAGCGCTCGAGCACCTGTTCCGCCGTGATCGGGTAGCCGTGGCGCGTCAAGGTTTCCGCGTGTGCGCGGCACGAAATGACTTCGCTGTCGACCAGCACGCCGTCGCAGTCGAAAATGATGAGATCGACGTTTACGTTCAAGATTTGCACGCGATCAGGACTTATTGTCGTCCAGCGGGACGCAATACAGCTCCAGCCGGTGATCGACCAGCTTGAAGCCGAGCTTGCGGGCGATTTCGGCCTGCAGCTTTTCGATCTCCTCGGAAGTGAACTCGATCACCTTGCCGTCGCGCAGATTGATCAGATGATCGTGATGGCTGTCGCGCATCTGCTCATAGCGGGCGCGGCCCTCGCGAAAGTCGTGCCGCTCGATGATGCCGGCATCCTCGAACAGCTTGACGGTGCGATATACCGTCGAGATCGAGATCTTGTCGTCGACCGCGACGCAGCGGCGATAGAGTTCCTCGACATCGGGATGATCCGCCGCCTCCGCCAGCACGCGCGCGATGACGCGGCGCTGGTCGGTCATGCGCATTCCGGTGGCGGCGCAGCGGGCTTCGATACCGGTGGCCTTGAGCGCGGGCGTGGATTTCAGTGCGGTCATGTGTTTTCTGCCTTGCAACGAGCCCTGTTCTGCCACCGCGCGCGCGTTACGACAAGTCGCGACGCATCAAGAGCGCGTTCAATTGTTCCCCGCCGGGCTGCCGGTAATAGCGCTCGCGGCGTCCGGCGACGGCAAATCCGGCCCGTTCGTAAAGCCGCCGCGCCGGCTGATTATTTTCCTCGACCTCGAGGAATACGGTACGCACGCCGCGGCCCGCGAGATGGCCGAGATGCGTCAGCAACAGGTTGCGGGACAGGCCGCGGCCACGATGGCTCGCGGCAACCGCAATCGAAAGTATTTCGGCCTCGTCCGCCGCCATGCGCGACACCGCGAAGCCGACGATCTTGCGTCCGATCCGCAGCCGGTGCACCAGGGTGTTACGCTCGGTCAGCATGGTCTCGAATTCGGCTTCGCCCCAGCCGCGGTGAAACGACGCGCCGTGAAGCTGCGCGAGTTTTGGCGCATCGCGCGGGGTTGCAGGCTCGATCACCGCCGTGCCGCCGCTCCACAGTTCGGCGAGCCACGCCATCATGACGCGGAGGGCTGCGAGGCTTTCTGCAGCGGGTCCTTTGGAAGTTTGGCGTCGGGCGCGCGCAGATAATACGGCCGGGCGGGCGCGGTATTCGGACTGACCGCGGCCCCCAGCCACGCCACCCAGGCAATATCCGGCGCCGGTTGCGCATCGACCTTGAAAGGCGGCAGCGCATGCGCCGGCCAGCGGTCGGCGAGTATTCTGGCGGCGTTGCCGACCAGATGCGGTGCGCCGAACCGCGATGCGCCAAGTGCCTCCTCGATCGGTGCGACGCGCGGCCGGATCAGCGAGCTGCCATTGCCGCTAACCACCTGATAATACACATGGTCATGCCGCGCATCGATGGCGGAGATGACCGGCTGCTCGCCGCTCTGGCTGACGACGGGCGCGGCATAGGCGGTCAGCGTGGTCAGCCCGACCACCGGCTTGTTGGCGGCGAGCGCAATGCCGCGCGCGGCGGAAAGACCGACCCGCAGCCCGGTAAAGCTGCCCGGTCCGGTGGTTACCGCGATGCGGTCGAGGCCTGCGAATGCGATGCCGGACTGCTTGATGACGCGCGCGATCAGCGGCATCAGGGCTTCGGCATGGCCGCGCTTCATCGCCTGCGATTCCTGCGCAATCAGCTTGCCGGCGCTGGTGTCGAGCACGCCCGCGGCGCAGGCGTCGAGGACAGTGTCGATGGCGAGGATCAGCATGGAGCGATGTATAGCAGAACAAAGCGCTACGTCATGCCCCGCCAACGGGTCGGCGCGAAGCGCCGCCCGATGACAGGCTCCAGCGGGGCAATCACTAATGTCGGTGTTTACCGGATCGTCCGCTTTCGCGGACGATGACGCGGTGCTTTTTGCGCGGCTTAGATCGGCCGGACTTCGACCACGTCGGGCACGAAATGCTTCAGCAAATTTTGGATGCCGTGCTGCAGCGTCGCGGTGGATGACGGGCAGCCCGCGCATGAACCCTTCATGTTGAGATAGACGATACCGTCCTTGAAGCCGCGGAACGTGATATCGCCGCCGTCGCTGGCGACCGCCGGCCGCACCCTGGTTTCGATCAGGTCCTTGATGGTCGCGACCGTCTCGGCGTCGGCCTCGTTGAAGAACTCGTCTTCCTCGTCGGCGGCCTCGTCACTTCCGGCACTGCCGTCGGCCAGCAGCGGGGCGCCCGACATATAGTGCTCCATGATGGCGCCGAGAATCGCCGGCTTGAGATGCTGCCAGTCGCTGTCGTCCTTGGTCACGGTGACGAAGTCGGAGCCGTAAAACACGCTGGTGACACCGGGCACGGCGAACAGCCTCTCGGCGAGCGGCGAGCGCGCCGCGGCCTCGCGGTCGACGAATTCGATGGTGCCGCTGTCGAGCACAGTGCGGCCGGGAATGAATTTCAGGGTGGCGGGATTGGGGGTGGCTTCGGTCTGAATGAACATGGCTTTCTCCAGCGTCGCCGGTTCAAGGCCGGCGCGTGATCTCTCTTAGCAGATGGCGACGATAAACGCACGATCAAGGGGCGCAGAGCAGCAGTTCCGCAGCCGCATCAGGGGATTACGACAAGGCGTCGATATCCTCGTCGCTCAGATCGCCGGGCACGATGGTGACGGGAATCGGGAACGAGCCGACCGTCTTGGCCATCATGGTGATGATCGGGCCGGGGCCTTCCGGGCCAGGGTTGGCGGCCAGCACCAGCATCGCGATATCGACGTCCTTGTCGATGACGTCGAGGATCTGGTCGGTCGGGTCGCCCTCGCGGATCACGCGCTCCGGGGTGATCGCGGCGATGCCATTGGCGCGCCCGGCCGCCCGATCGAGCGCGGCATTGGCGTTCTCCTGCGCCTCGGCGCGCATGATGTCGGCGACCCCGAGCCATTGCTGGTTCTGGTCTTCGGTCTCGATGATGCGCAGCATCACCACGCCGCCGCCGACGCGGATCGCCCAGCGGCTGGCGTAGTAGACCGCGCGGTCCCATTCCGCGGTGTCGTCAACGATAACCAGACATTTTGGCTTGTGACCCGTCTCGTAGCTTCGTCGCTGGGTGGTCATGCATGTCCCGATGCTGCGCCAAGCAGGCCGCATGCTGCCACGGCGCAGCCGTCCTCGACAAGCGGCGACGCCAAGACTGTGCGCTGCGTCAATTATGGCAAAGGGATGGAAAGCTAGCGTTTTCGGACGAAACCGACGATGTCCTTTGTCGCCCTCATGGTTTCGGCTGCGATGGTCCGCGCACGGTCGGCGCCGTCGACCAGTATGGAATCGACGTGGCCGGGGTCTGCGACCAGCTGCTTCATCTCGGAGGCGATCGGCGACAGTTTGGCGACGCAAAGTTCGACCAATGAATTCTTGAAATTGGAGAACTGCCCGCCGCCGAATTCGCCGAGCACGTCTGACTTGGTGCGGCCCGACAGCGCGGCATAAATCCCGACCAGATTGTCGGCCTCCGGGCGCGCCTCGAGCCCCTTTTCCTCCGATGGCAACGGCTCCGGATCGGTCTTCGCCTTGCGGATCTTCTGCGCGATGGTGTCGGCATCGTCGGTGAGATTGATCCGCGAATTGTCGGACGAATCGGACTTCGACATCTTCTTGGTGCCGTCGCGCAGCGACATCACCCGTGTTGCCGGGCCGGTGATCAGAGGCTCGGGCTGAGGAAAGAACAATCCGTCATCAAAGCCGTGGCCGCGGATCGATTCGCCGAAATCATTGTTGAATTTCTGGGCGATATCGCGGGACAGTTCGAGGTGCTGCTTCTGGTCCTCGCCGACCGGCACATGGGTGGCGCGATAGAGCAGAATGTCGGCCGCCATCAGCACCGGATAATCGTAGAGCCCTACCGAGGCATTCTCGCGATCCTTGCCGGCCTTTTCCTTGAACTGCGTCATGCGGTTGAGCCAGCCGACCCGCGCCACGCAATTGAAGATCCACGCCAGTTCCGCGTGTCCGGACACCTGGCTCTGGTTGAAGACGATGTGTTTTTTCGGATCGATTCCGCTGGCGATGAAGGCCGCGGTCACTTCCCTGGTATTGCGCGCGAGTTCCGCCGGACCGCCCCAGACCGACACCGGCTGCGTCAGCGCGTGCATGTCGACCACGCAATAGAGACAGTTGTGGGTCTCCTGCAGCTTCACGAAGTTGACGATCGCGCCGAGGTAATTGCCGAGATGCAGATTGCCCGTCGGCTGGACGCCTGAAAAAACCCGTTCAACGATCGCCATTGTCAGCTTCCCGCGCATGCCTGCTTTGCGCCGTCCATTGCCAACAGGCGCTATGCGCCGTCCCATGCCATGAGGGGATCAGTCGCGCAAGTCGGGGCTCGTTGTTTGTCTAATCGCGTTAACCGCATCGCTCCAACGGATCACGCCGAACAGGGCCAGAAGCAGGCCGTAAATCGCAATTCCGCCGGATATCAGCACCATCAGAACAACGGCCTGCGCGATGCCATGCGTGCTCGCGGCCGGCGCCAGCACCAATGTCGTCATCAGCCATAGCAGCCCACCCATCGCCAGTGCTGCCGCCGCAATGCGAGGCAGCCGCCGCCGCGCCGCGGCATCGATCGAAAATCCGAAAGTCGCGGCACCGCGCCGGATCAGCGCAAGCGCGCTGCTCCATGCCCCGAGCGCGATGCTGGCGGCGATACCGCCGGCGCCAAACAATCGGCCGAATACCAGAGCCAACACGATGGCGACCGCGAATCCCGTGAACGTCGCCAACAGCGGCGTAAGCGTATCGTCGCGCGCGAAGAATGCCGGCGACAGCGCCTTGATCAGCACATGGGCGGGCAGGCCGAGTGCCAGCAGCATCAGCGCCTGCGCGGTGGCCGCGCTATCAGCTGCGGTGAATAATCCGTGTTCGAACAGCATCCGCACCACAGGTTCGCTCAGTACGATCAATCCCAGCGTCGCCGGCAAGGCCAGGCCAACGGCGAGTTCGAGACCGCGCGACTCGGCGTGTGCGACGGTTATCTGATCGCCGCCGCGCAGCGCGCGCGTCAGTTCGGGCACCAGCACGGTTCCCATGGCGACGCCGACAATGCCGAGCGGCAATTCGATGAGGCGGTTGGCGAAATACAACCAGGACACCGCCGATGGCGACGCCGACGCGATGATCGCTCCGCCGACGACAAGCAATTGCGGCCCTGAACTCGCGATCATGCCGGGGATCGCCTTGCCGAGAAAGCCGCGCATATCCGCGTCGAACGAGATGCGCAGCGGCGTCGCGATGCGGCCGCCACCACGGCGCAATACCAGAATCAGTAGTTGCAACAGCCCGGCGATACCGACCGTGGCGGCTATCACCAGCGCGGCATAAGCAGCATCCAGTCGCCAGCCGAGCAGCGCAATCATCGCAGAGATCAGCGCGATGTTGAACAAGAGTGGCGAGAAAGCCGTCAGCGCGAAACGATGCTGCGCGTTCAGCAGCGCCATCATCACCGTGACCGGGCCGGCGAAGGCGAGGTAGGGCAGCATCAGGCGGGCATCGTCGACGGCGAGCTGCAGCGTCGGGTGTCCGGCAAAGCCCGGCGCGAGCGCGGTAATGACAAACGGCATCAGCAGGCCGATCAATACCGCCGCCACGATCAGCGCCGCGCTGACGGTGCCGAGGACGCTTCCTGCAAATGCCGCAGCCGCGACGGCGCCATCGGCCTCGCGCACGCGCAGCCAGGCCGGCACCAGTGCTGCGTTCAACGCGCCCTCGGTCAACAGCCGTCTCGCGACATTGAGCAGCTGAAACGCCACCAGGAACGCATCTGCGACGGGGCCCGCGCCGAGCAGCGCCGCAATCATTGCGTCGCGCGCGAAGCCCAGTAGCCGCGAGGCCAGCGTTCCCGTGGAGACGGTGAGGAAAGAACGGATCATGAAAGCTTCTATACCGCGTCGCTTGCTGGCGCAGGGTTGATCGTGATAGGCCGCTGCACCCCGACCAAACCGACTTGGACCGGATTTTCCGCGCAATCGCAATTGCCGCAACAGGACTGATGGATGACCACAGCGAAATACGACGTTCTCGGGATCGGCAATGCGATTTTCGATATTCTGGTGCAGACCGACGAGAGATTTCTCGCCGCGCACGGCATGACCAAGGGCGGCATGGCGCTGATCGACGAGGCCCGCGCCATATCGATCTATCAGGAGATGGGCCCGGCGGTGGAGATGTCAGGCGGCTCGGCGGCAAACACCATTGTCGGGGTAGCCAATCTCGGCGCGCGCGCAGCCTATGTCGGCAAGGTCAGGGATGACCAGATCGGCCGTCTTTATACCCATGACATCCGCGCCGCGCAGGTCACGTTCGAGACCATGCCCGCCTTGGATGGTCCCGCTACCGGCTGCTCCTACATTCTGGTGACCCCGGATGGCGAGCGCACCATGAACACTTATCTCGGCGCGGCACAGGAGCTGATGCCCAGTGATATCGATGCCGCGCAGGTCGCGGCCTCCGCGATTCTATATTTGGAAGGTTATCTCTGGGATCCGAAGAACGCCAAAGAGGCCTTTGTGAAGGCCTCGACCATCGCGCATGACGCGGGTCGCCAGGTTGCGCTGACGTTGTCGGATTCGTTTTGCGTGGACCGCTGTCGCGGCGAATTTCTCGATCTGATGCGAAATGGCACCGTCGATCTGGTTTTCGCCAACGAGGCCGAATTGCATGCGCTGTACCAGACATCGGATTTCGACACGGCACTGAAGCAATTGCGCGTCGATGCGAAACTCGGCGTCGTCACCCGCAGCGAGAAAGGTTGTGTGGTGGCGTCGAAAGACGGCGTCTCCGCGGTGCCGGCATTTACAATCGACAGAATGGTGGACACCACGGGTGCCGGCGATCTTTTCGCCGCCGGTTTCCTGTTCGGTCTGGTGCGGGGCGCCGGTCATGAGAATGCCGGGCGGCTCGGCGCGCTCGCCGCGGCCGAAATCATCCAGCACATCGGCGCGCGGCCGCTGACCTCGCTCAAGGAATTGGCGCGGCAGAACGGATTGCCGGTGTAGGGCGCTTCTTTACCTCTCCCCGCAAGCGCGGGGAGAGGGAACATTGCGAGTATTCATGCAGTCTTTGCCGTCTTCAATCCGAGTCGCGCCTCGACCGCGTCGCGCATCAGGAATTTCTGGACCTTGCCGGTGACGGTCATCGGAAACTCGTCGACGAATTCGACGTAGCGCGGGATCTTGTTGTGCGCGATCTGCCCCTGACAGAAGCTGCGGACCTCGTCGGCGGTCAGGGTCTCGCCGGATCGCGCCCGGATCCAGGCGCAGAGCTCCTCGCCGTAGCGATCATCGGCGACGCCGAAAATCTGCACGTCCTGAATCTTCGGATGGCGGTAGAGAAATTCCTCGATCTCGCGCGGGTAGAGGTTTTCACCGCCGCGGATCACCATGTCCTTGATGCGGCCGACGATGTTGCAATAGCCCTCCTGATCGAGGATGGCGATATCGCCGGTATGCATCCAGCCATTGGCATCGAGTACGTCAGCGGTCTTTTCGGGTTCGTCCCAATAGCCCAGCATGACGCTGTAGCCACGGGTACACAGCTCGCCCCGTTCGCCGCGGGGTACGACGCGTCCCTCAAGGTCGACAACCTTGACCTCGACATGCGGGTGAATGCGCCCGACGGTGGACACCCGGCGCTCCAGCGGATCGTCCATCGCGCTCTGAAAGCTGACCGGGCTGGTTTCGGTCATGCCGTAGGCGATCGTCACGTCGCGCATGTTCATCTGTTCGTTGACGCGCCGCATCACCTCGATCGGGCATGGTCGGGACGCCGTACAGCGCCGTGCATTTTTCCCGCTCCACGGTCTGCAGCGTCGCCAGCGGATCGAAGCCTTCGCCGGGATAGACCATCGTTGCGCCTGAGGTGACGGAAGCGAGATTGCCCATCACCATGCCGAAGCAGTGATAGAGCGGAACCGGAATGCAGATACGGTCGCTTTCGGTCAGGCGCATCGCGCGTCCGACGAAATAGCCGTTGTTGAGGATGTTGTGATGCGTCAGCGTGACGCCCTTCGGCGAGCCGGTCGTGCCGCTGGTAAACTGGATGTTGACGGGATCGTCGAACTGCAAGGTCCCGGCGAGCGTCGCGAGTGCGCCCTGGTGGCGCGCGCTGCCCATGCGCGCGACGTCTTCGAACGGAATCGTGCCGGGACAGACCGGACCGCCGACCTGGATTACCGCGCGCAAATGCGGCAACCGCGCCGAGCGCAGATCGCCCGGAGGGGCTTTCGCGAGTTCGGGCATCAGCGCGTTCAGCATCTCCATAGAGTTGCTGGTCTTGAACGCCGTCGCCGTGACGATCGCGGCGCATCCGACCTTGCCAAGCGCGAATTCGAGTTCGCTCAGTCGGTATGCGGGATTGATGGTGACCAGAATGAGCCCCGCTTTGGCGGCGGCAAACTGCGTCAGCGTCCATTCCGGCCGGTTGAGCGACCAGACGCCGATCCGCGCGCCGCGTTCGAGGCCGAGCGCGAGAAAGCCCGCGGCCAGCGCATCGACCCGCTCCGCCAATTCCTTCCACGTCCACCGGACGCCGTGGCTTGGCGAAACCAGCGCCTCGCGCTCGGCCCAGCGCCGGGCCGCCTGAACGAGGCTGTGCCCGATGGTGTCGCCCAGCAGCGGTGCATCGGCGATGCCGCAAACATAGCTATCCGCATTTTCTGTCAAGTCTGCTGCTCCATGCGCCGAGGCGTGCGTGTGGGGAAAATGCGTAAGGTCTAGTTGTGGGGCAATTTCCCGGCGCGATCAATTCGACCTCGCCGGGAAAAGGCAAGGCGCCTACGCCGCCTTTTGCGCCGCATCGAGCCCGGCATAGACGCCGCTCTCGAAGCCTGCGAACGCTTCCAGGCACTTCTTGTCGGCGAACGGCAGCACCTGCATCAGGATCACGCCGGTGATATCGCGCGACGGGTCGATCCAGTAATAGGTGTTGGCGAGGCCTGCCCAGGCGAGGCTGCCGGGGCTGCGGCCCTCCTGCGTCTTGGCGGTATTGATCAGGAAGCTGAGCCCCCATTTCTTCGCCATGTCCGGATAGAGGTTGGTGGCGAACGCGACCGCCGAGGTCATCTTGGTCATGTTGAGTTCGCCGATGTGGTTCTGTCCCATCATGGCGACGGTCTCGGCTTTCAGCACCTGGTTGCCGTTGCCGCGGCCCTTGTTGAGGATCATCTGGGTGAATTTGATGTAATCGCCCGCGGTGCCGTAGAGCCCGCCGCCACCCATGTGGAATTCCGGGTCCTGCTCGAGTTCGAACGGGATCGGTGCCAGCGATCCGTCCTCGCCGCGCCCATGCATGGCGACCAAGCGCTTGCGCTGCGATTCCCCGATCTTGAAGCCGGTGTCGGTCATGCCGAGTGGCGTGAACAGATGGTCGCGCAGGTAGGCGTCGAGCCGCTTTCCGCTCACGGCCTCGACCGCCTTGCCGACGAAATCCATATTGGTGCCGTACTCCCAGCGCGTGCCGGGATCGGACATGATCGGGGTCTTCAGCGCGTCGTTCTTGCAGGTGCTGACGGCGGGCAACCCCGTTTTCTCCAGATACTGCACCATGTCGCCGTTCCACATATTGTAGGCGAAGCCGGCGGTGTGGGTCATGAGGTGGCGCAGCGTGATCGGATTTTTGGCGGGCCGCAGCTTCGGTTCGCCCTTGGCATCGAAGCCTTCGAGGACTTGCGGCGCGGCGAGATCGGGCAGCACCTTGCCGATCGGCGCGTCGAGCGAGAGCTTGCCTTGCTCGACCAGTTGCATCGCGCCGGCTGCCGTGATCGCCTTGGTCATCGAGGCGATCCAGAACACGCTGTCCGCGGTCATGGCGTCGTCTTTGGACAGGTCGCGTTTGCCGTACGCGCCCTGATAGATCACCTCTTTGCTGTTCGCGGCCATCGCGACCACGCCGGGAATTTCCCTGGCGTCGCTTTTCTGACGCAGCACCTGGTCGATCTGAGCTTGATTCTGCATGGGGTCACCTCCCGTTTATTTTTGAAGCGGCCGATCTTCCCTCCGGCCGCTTGTCCCCGCAAGCATCCGCGCCTGGTTGAGGCGGCGCCGGTCGCGATGTCGTGATGACTGCCGGGTTGATTAGCGGCGAAAGAGCGACGCAACTGCAACACTCGCCATAATTTGCGGTGGATTGGCCTGCATTGTCGGTGACCGACCGGCATGTTCGCGATATGCTGGTTTCGGTACCTAAATCAGGGAACAATTTTCGCAGTAAGCTGTTCAGATTGCAGCACAAGTGGACGCTGCCGTACCAAAGAATTTGATGCAAATGATAGCGGCTTTCGAGGCTGCGGGGGACGATGATGATCTCGACCTGGAGCGAATGGAAACGGTATCCCCGAGCCGGGCGCGGCGAAAATATCGAAGCGCCGATCACCCCGGGCATCTACGAAGTCCGCTATGCGGCAACCGGTGCGCTGCACTCGTTCGGTGCGGTCGATAATGTCGCGCAGGCATTGGCGCTGCTGCCGGTGGGCTCCAAGTCGTGGTTCGGGCGGCGCGAACCTGCTGCCATGCCCGACCTCGAATACCGCACCTGCGCCACCTCCTCGAAGGCGGACGCCAAGGCCGCGGCGGAGCGCATGATCGGCCGCCGCGAAACCTATATGAGCGGCGCGGCCTGAACTGCCCTTTCCTCGGCTTGCCGATAACTGATGCGTCCGGGAACATCGGGCGGCGCCCGAAATCGCCGCCAGCCGATGGCGCGCAGCCGATGCATCGCGGCCTGTTTGAGCCTATACTCAGCCTCAAGGCCAAGAAACATCCCCAGGAAAATCCCAATCCTGGGAAAATCCCAAGAAAACCCCGAGGAGCAACGCCATGTCCACCACCGCCGCTGCACGCACTTCGCAAGCCTCCGCGCCCTCGCTGCGCGACCGCCTGAAGGATCCTTCGCTGCTGCGCGACCGCTGCTACATCGACGGCGCCTGGACCGGCACGCCGGCCCATCCCGTGACCAATCCGGTTAACGGCGTCGAGCTTGCGAAGGTGCCGAAGATGAGCACCGTGGAGGCGACGCAGGCCGTGGAAGCCGCCGAGCGCGCGTTTCCGGCCTGGGCCAAGCTCACCGCCAAGCAGCGCTCCAACATCCTGCGCAAATGGTTCGATCTGATCATCGCCAACCGCGAAGATCTCGCGCTGATCCTGACCTCGGAGCAGGGCAAGCCGCTGGCGGAGGCATTGGGCGAAGTCGACATCGGCGGCGCCTATGTCGAGTTCTTCGCCGAGGAAGCGAGGCGCGTCTATGGCGAAACCATACCGACGCAGCGGCCGGACGCGCGGCTTTTGGCGATCCGCCAGCCGATCGGCGTCTGCGGCGCGATCACGCCATGGAATTTTCCATGTTCGATGATCACCCGCAAGGTATCGCCGGCGCTGGCCGCCGGCTGCACCGTGGTGCTGAAGCCCGCCAACGAGACGCCGCTCACGGCATTGGCGCTGGTGGCGCTCGCCGAGAAGGCGGGCGTGCCCAAGGGCGTGTTCAATATCCTCACCGGCAATTCGTCGGCGATCGGCAAGGTGCTGTGCGAACATCCCGCGGTGCGCTTCGTCGGTTTCACCGGATCGACCGAGGTCGGCAAGATTCTGTATCAGCAGGCCGCGGTCGGCGTGAAGAAGCTCGGGCTCGAGCTCGGCGGCAACGCGCCGTTCGTGGTGTTCGACGATGCCGATATCGACGCCGCGGTTGAGGGCGCCATGGTCTCGAAATACCGCAACATGGGTCAGACCTGCGTCTGCGCCAACCGCCTCTATGCGCAGGACAAGATCTACGATCAGTTCGTGGAGAAATTGTCCAAGAAAGTCGCCGCGATGAAGATCGGCGACGGCACCGAAGCCGGCGTGACGCAGGGTCCGCTGATCAATATGGCCGCAATCGACAAGGTCGAGAAGCACATCGCCGACGCGGTCAAGCACGGCGCCAAGATCGTCACCGGCGGCAAGCGCCATTCGCTCGGCGGCACCTTCTTCGAGCCGACGGTGCTGTCCAACGTCGCCCCCGACGCCCTGGTGTCGCAGGAGGAAACCTTCGGGCCGCTGGCGCCGGTGTTCCGCTTCAAGGACGAGGCCGACGTGATCGCGATGTGCAACAATTCGCCGTTCGGGCTGGCCTCATATTTCTATTCGCGCGATCTCGGCCGGGTCTGGCGGGTGGCCGAGGCCCTTGAGTCCGGCATGGTCGGCGTCAACACCGGGCTGATCACCACCGAAGTCGCGCCGTTCGGCGGCGTCAAGGAAAGCGGCCTTGGCCGCGAAGGCTCGCATCACGGCATGGAAGAATATGTCGAGATCAAATACGTGATGATGGCGGGGATCTAGGCGTCCTAATTTCCATCAGCGTCGTCCCGGCGAACGCCGGGACGACAAGCGCTACCTCCGCAGCACCGCGATCATGCGGTTGGCGAAGGTCAGGCGCTCGGCCATCACAGAGACGAAATAGGTCGGCAACTTCTGGCCGAGCGCGGGATCCTCGGCCTTGATGGCCTCGAATTGATCGGCGCTCAGCACGTAGAGAACGCTCGCGACTTCGGCCTGGATCGTGGCGCTGCGCGGCGCATGCGAGACCAGGCCCATTTCGCCGATCGTCGTGTAACGGCCCAGGCTTCGCACCCGCGTGGTGCGGCCTTCATCCGCCGGAATCATGATCCCGACGCGTCCGTCCAGAATGAAATGCATCGAATCGGCGGGGTCGCCGGCGCGGACGATGATCGCGCCGGCGTCGACCTCGATGCGCTGGCAGCGGTGCATCAACTCGGCGGCGTCACGCTCGGTCCCGAGAATCTGGGTGAACCAGTCGCGTAGACTTGCTTCTTCCTGTTCGCAGCCCTGATGTTGCGCAATTATCCCGTTCTCGCACCACTCCAGCGCATGATCCAGTTCGGCGACGATGCCGACTTCGTTCGAGATGAACTCGTTTGATCGCAAGGCCTTTTCGGCTGCCGGTGGAAGATGGACCAGCACCAGTTTGATGCCCCGATCGTGGGCAGCGCGCTTGATCTGCGCAAAACTGTAGGCCGCCGATGAATCGATGCCGGTGACGAGCTTGAAGTCGAATACCAGAAAGCGGCATTCCGGATGGCGCTGCAGCAGCGCCTTGACGTGCTGGAAAAGCCGGTTGGCCGAGCCGAAGAACAGATAGCTTTGCAGGTTCAGTCCCTGGATTTTGCCGCCGTGCGCGGCAAGCACCGCCTGATCGTCGCGCGAGCGGTCCAGGGAACTGCGATATTCCGAGCCGTCGAAGCTGTATTTGATGGAATCGATGCGCGACGCGCTCAGCGCGAATGTCGCGCAGCCGATCACGACGCCGATCAGGATGCCGGCGATGAAGCCCCATTGCACGATGATGACGATGATCGCCAGCAGCGACAGATATTCGGCGAACGAAAGCCGCAGCCGCGACTGAATGATCCATTTGTGAAGCTGGTTCGCGCCCAGATAGATCAGCAGGCCGCCGAGGACGAATTTTGGCATATATCCCAGGAGCGTGGGAGCAGCCGCCAGCATCAACGCCGAAATCGCAGCGACGGTCAGGCCGGACAGGCGGCCGGTCCCGCCGCTGCTGAAGTTGAGCATCGAACGGCTGACGGAAACGCAGCCCGTATAGCCTCCGAATGCGCTCGACAGGATATTGGCCAGGCCGGTGACGCTTAATTCCCGTTCGAGATTGGCCTCGCTTTGCGAGGCGACTTCGATGCCCGTGGTGTTGAACAAGGTGCACGACGCCGTCACAAAAATGACGGCGATCAAATTGCCTGAGAGCTCCGGCAACGTGTACCAGGGATAGCGGCTGATTTCATTCGCGCTCCACGGCAACATGAAGGAAACGTGCGGCGGGGGCTGAAAGGTCCAGCCCGCGGCCTGCGCTTGCGCCGCAGAGATGCCGGCCAGCCAGAACGCAGTGTGCGCAGCAATCACGCCGCCGATGAGAATGATCGGCAATCCGAAAGAGCTGCGGGAACGGTGCCAGGTCAGATAGAGGACGAGAGCCATGGCACAGGCCGCCGCCAGTTCGGACAGCGTCAGAAGGTTGGTGAAATGCTCGAGCGTCGCGAATTGGAGGCGGTAACCGGTAATGACGCGAATCGCGCCGAACAGGATCAGGCAACCCGTCGCGCCGAGAAAGCCGCCGACGACCGGGTAAGGCACATAGCGGATCGCGCGGCCCATCCGTGTCACCCCGAAACCGCAGAGCACGATGCCGGTGACGATGGTTGCAAGGCCAAGCGTGATGAGAACCGGCGCCAGCAGCGGTGCTGTCGGGTCGGTCGCCGCCATTCGTTCGACCAGCGACGACGCCAATATTCCGGTCATCGCCGCGGTGGAACTCTCCGGGCCCGCAACCGCGAACGGCAATGAGCTTCCGAGCGCGATGACGGTGGAGAGAACGGCCGATGAAATGAAGGTCGCAGCGACGCCGTAGGACAGGTATGGCGCCAAGGGACCGGCGAAGATCAACAGCGCAGAACGTCACGGTCAGAACGCTGGCGGCGCTGCCGCCGAGAAAATTGTTGAGCGCAGCGCGGAGCTTCGGCCCGAGATTAACGGATTGACTGACGCGCGACTTTGCCCCTGACACCCCTGTCAGTGGTAGACGACTGCGGCGCACGGGGACAATATATTTTTATGCCGGGGCGAAGGAGCGAAGGAGCGAAGGAGCGAAGGAGCCGGCACGCCACGAAGGCGGGGGTTTAGCCCGATCCATCAGCGCCGTCCCGGCGTTCGCCGGGGCGACGAGAATCGATTAGTCTGCTTTGGTCGCGCCGAACACGCCGTGACGCCCGACGCCTGAGGCAAAGCGTGCCGCGCCGGACAGCGTTTCGCCCGACGCGATGACTTCAAGGCCGCCGCGCATTTCGTTGGCGATGGCGTCTTCCTCTTCCAGGTCCCACTGCCGCAACGCCGACAGCCGGTCCGCGCGCAGGCAGGTTTGCGGGAAGCGTGCGATCTCCTTCGCCAGCGCAATCGCATGCATCAAAGCTTCGCCTTTGGGCACGAGACGGTTGGCAAGACCCATCCGCAACGCCTCGGGGCCGCCGACCGGGCGTCCCGTCAGAATGAGATCGATCGCCTGGGAATGACCGATCAGCCGCGGCAGCCGGATGGTGCCGAGATCGATCAACGGCACGCCAAAGCGGCGGCAGAAGACGCCGAAGGTGGCTTCCTCGGCGACCACGCGCATGTCTGCCCACAGCGCCAGTTCCATTCCGCCGGCAACCGCAAAACCTTCGACCGCCGCGATCACCGGCTTCGACAGCCGCAGGCGGCTCGGTCCCATCGGCGCGATCGAGTTATGACCGCCGATCTCGCGCTTCTTGTTGGGATCGCCCGATGCCACGGCCTTGAGGTCGGCGCCCGCGCAGAAATAGCCGCCGACGCCGGTGAACACCGCAACCGACGCCTCGGCATCGGCGTCGAACGCGCGAAACGCGTCGAACAGTTTTCGCGCAGTGGCGCCGTCGACGGCGTTGCGGCAATGCGGACGGTTGATGGAGACGATGGTCACCAGTCCGTCGCGTTCGACAAGCACTGTATCGGCGTCGGTCATGTCAGGCGCTCCCTGTCATTTTATGATGAGGTCCGCTTGGGAATTCGGCATTGGATTTTATGTCTACGCGATCACCAGATCGGCGCCGGTGATGCGGCGATAGGCCTCGAGATAGCGCTTGCTGGTGGCCTCCACCACAGCGGCGGGCAAAGCCGGCGCCGGGGCTTCGCCGTTCCAGCGGCCAGCGCGGCGCTCGGCGTCGAGATAGTCGCGCAGCGGCTGTTTGTCGAAACTGGGCTGCGGCTGGCCGGGCTTGTAGGCATCCGCCGCCCAGAACCGCGAGCTGTCGGGGGTCATCACCTCGTCGATCAGGATGATGCGGCCATCCCTATCCCGGCCGAACTCGAATTTGGTGTCGGCGATGATGATGCCCTGGTCGCGGCTGAGTTTTTCGCCGAGCGTATAGACGGCGCGGGTCATACTCTCGAGCGTGTACGCCACTTCGTCGCCGAGGATCTCGCGCATGCGCGCGATCGTGATGTTCTCGTCGTGGCCGGTTTCGGCCTTGGTCGCCGGGCTGAAGATCGCGGGTTCCAGTTTTGCGCTCTCGACCAAGCCGGAGGGAAGCTTCTCACCCGCCAGAGTGCCATGCTGCGCGTATTCCTTCCACGCCGAGCCCGATAGATAGCCACGGATCACGCATTCGATCGGAAACACTTCTGTGCGCCGGCACAGCATCGCGCGTCCGGCGAGCGAGGCGCGATGTCCCTGCAGCGCAGGCACTTCGCTGATGATCTCGTCGGCATCAGCGCTGATCATGTGATGATGGACCACGCCTTCGAGCTCGTTGAACCACCACGCGCTGATCTGGGTCAGCACCGCGCCCTTCATCGGGATGGTCTCGGCCATGACGACGTCGAAGGCGCTGATGCGGTCGGTGGTCAGCAGCAGCACGCGGTCGAGGCCTACGGCGTAGATATCGCGGACCTTGCCGCGCCCGATCCGTGGAAGCGGCAGGTCGCTTAAGAGCATCGTGTTCATCAGTCAAACTTTCAAAGGCGGCGCCATCTCGCGCAAATGCGGGCGGAAGGAAAGAGAGGGGGCGTTTCACTCCGGCAGCGGAATGAATTCGGTCTCGTTGGCGACGTGCGCGAAGCGGCCGCGCTTCCAGTCCTGCTTGGCCTGCTCGATCCGCTCCTTGCTGGAGGAGACGAAATTCCACCAGATATGACGCGGGCCTTCCAGCGCGTCGCCGCCGAGAAACATCATCCGCGTCGGCTTGGTCGTCCTTACCGTGATGCGATCGCCGGGTCGAAAGATCAGCAGACGCGGCCCCTCATGGCGGTCGCCTGCGATTTCGACCTCGCCGTCGACCAAATAGATGGCGCGCTCTTCATGGTCGGGGTCGAGCGGCACGCTGACGGCTTGCTCCGCGGTCACCTCGGTGTAGAACCATGGCGACACCATCGCAACCGGCGATTTCACACCGAAGGAACTGCCGGCGATGACGCGGGCCGTAAAAGCGCGATCCGCTGCAACAGGCAAATCAGCCGCCGCGTAATGCTGAAACGACGGCGCGATCTCCTCGGATACGGCGGGGAGCGCGATCCAGCTCTGCAGACCGAGCATCTTCTGGCCGCTCTCTCGCTGTACGTCCGGCGTGCGCTCGGAATGGGCGATGCCGCGACCCGCAGTCATCAGGTTCATCGCGCCGGGCTGGATCTCCTGGATGTTGCCCTCGCTGTCGCGGTGCATGATGCTGCCGTCGAACAGATAGGTGACGGTGGCGAGCCCGATATGCGGATGCGGACGAACGTCCATGCCCTTGCCGGACATGAACTGCACCGGCCCGAAATGATCGAAGAAGATGAAGGGGCCGACCATCTGGCGCTTGCCGTGCGGCAGCGCGCGGCGCACCTCGAATCCATCGCCGAGGTCGCGGGTACGCGGCACAATGACCAGCTCAAGCGCGTCGCAGGAGTGGGTATCGCCGAGCACGGGATCGTTGGTGGGAAGCCAGCTCATGAGCTCTCCGTAATTTTTGCTGGCGATCATCGCGCCATTAATCAAAGCTGACAACCTCGCATATCATTGTTCCGTACGCAGCGCCCGCCGGAACAATTTTCCGGTCGGCCCGGTCGGCATCTCGTCGATCCAGTGAAATGCCTTCGGCACCTTGAAGCCGGCGAGATGGCGCTGCTGGCGCAGGAACAGACTGATTTCCTCGTCATCCGGCGGCGCGCCGCGGGCGACGAGATAGGCCTCGATGCGTTGTCCCATCCGTTGGTCGGGCTGGCCGACGACAGCGCATTGCGCGACGGAGGGATGCGACAGCAGCGCGTGTTCGATCTCCTCGCCGCTGACCTTGATGCCGCCGGTGTTGATGACGTTGTCGACGCGGCCGGAGACCCAGAGATAATTGTCGGCGTCCAGCCGCCCGAGATCGCCACTGCGCCACCAGCCGTCGCGGAATTTTTCGCGCGTCAGCTCCGGATCTTTCCAGTACCCGATCGCGCGTGATGGCCCCGATACCGCGATCTCGCCGGTCTCGCCGTTCGCTACCTCATCGTCGAAGCCTCCGCCTGGCACCAGAATCCTGACGTCGCCACCGACCGCCGGCCGCCCGCTGGAGCCGATCTTGCCGCGCTCCATCAGATCGCGGGTGTTGGCCATCACGCCCGATGCGGTGAAGGTTTCGCCGGAGAGGTAGACGCAGCAGATGTTCTTGCAGATTCGATCGTAAAGCTGCCGCACGTCGCTCGGCGCCGGCGCTTCGCCCGAGATCGACACCAGCGTCAGCGCCGAGAGATCGTAATTCTCCGGCCCGGCCTCGAACACCATGCGCCACATGGTCGGCACCAGCGGTGCTTTCGTGATGCGTTCGCGCTCGCATGATTCAAGGAACGCCGCCGGCGTGAACGCTTTGCCGAAACACACCTTGGCCTTGGCGGCGACGAACGGCAGCACGATGATCGGCCACGCCGCGAAAGAGGGTTGCATGTAGAGCAGGGTGGCGCTGTCAGGCGTGATCGGCCCCATCACTACCTGACCGCCCTTTGCGGCTTCAAGCAGCGTCTTCTGCGTATGCATGATGCCCTTGGGCTTGCCGGTGGTGCCCGACGAGAACACGATCGCGGCGATGTCGGCGGGTTCTGGCCGATGCGCCGCGACGTCGAACCGTTCGCCGCGCGCGACGATGTCGCTGTAATCGGCGTCCGCGCTGCCGCGCGCGCCGAGGCTGATGCGGCGGATCCTGTGCCCGGAGGCAGCGACCGCAGCTATGGCCTCACCCTCGAGATCCTCGTCATGAACCAATATTCTTGCGTCGAGCCAGTTAAGCGACTGCCCGAGCCGCTCGGGCGTTTCGCGGACATGCAGGCTGCAGGCGATCCGTCCGCTCAGGGGAGCCGCGAACCACGCCACCGCGTGCCGCGCGGAGCTGCGGCACAGATAGGCGATCACCTCAACCGGCGCGGCGCCATTGTCGGCAAAGCCCTGAGCCACTCTTAGCGCCTGATCGAGCGCCTCAGTGCCGGTAATGCGATCGATGTCGTCGACGAACAGCTCGTCGCGCCCGCGCCACTGCGCCGAGCGGATGAACAGATCGCTCAGGGTCTCGATGAAGGGGGTGCGGAGCATTGGGCAGGGGGGCTGGCGGGAGGCTTTTTCGAAGTTACTGGCGCTCGCACTGCACAGTCCAGCCCGCCTCGCGCGCCATTTTGTGCTGCAGCGCAATCTTTGGGCTCGTGCAGCCATTTCTCCGGTTACGGTTCCCTATTTATGGTCAAAATTGCACAGACTTGGGCTGGAGTGGTGGTACAGCTTCAGGGAGCGATTCTAAGCTCAAATTCTCCTGGTTGCGTGATTGCGCGCGCTTTCACTGGCTTGCTCTTTGGAATTGGTAGATTGGTAAGTCGCAGTGATTTTGGTCTCTGCGCCGGAGGACCTGCGTGTGTTGAGAGCTTCGTTTGCCGAACACGTGGCGATGGCCGCTTTGGAAGGAATCCCGGCCAGCCAGGCGATTGCTGGCCTCTGCCCAGCGCGCCGGGCAATACGCCGGTGACCGACGCCCCCGCACATGTCCAAAAGCTGCTTCGCCAGCAGGCGGCCATCGCCAAGTTTGGCAGCTTCGCGCTCCGCGAGCGAGAACTGATGAAGATCCTGACGGAAGCGGCGCGGGTCTGTGCCGAGGGCCTCAGCGTGCCCTTCAGCAAAGTGTGCCGATACCGCGCCGAGCAGAACGATCTTCTCATCGTCGCCGGCTATGGCTGGCAGGACGGGGTGATCGGTGATGTGGTGTCGCGCGCCGATGTGAGTTCGCCGCAAGGGCGCGCCTTCACGACCGGGGAACCCCAGATCTGCGACGATTTGCAGAAGGACGCCGGGTTCGATCTGCCGCCGTTCTATGGCGCCCATGGCATCGTCTCGACCGTCGACGTCATCATCAAGGGCAACGACGACCAGCCTTATGGGATCCTGGAGATCGACAGCGATAAGCAGCACGATTACGACCAGCATGACATCAATTTCCTCACCGGTTTCGCCAACGTTCTGGCCGAGGCCGTCTCGACCGCCTCGCGGGGAGCAGCCCTGCAGGTTACCGTCGATCAGATGAAGGCCCTTGTCGAAGAGAAGGACCGGCTGCTCTACGACAAGAACACCGCAGACCTGCAGCTTCGCCAGGCCCAGAAAATGGAAGCGGTCGGTCAATTGACCGGCGGCATCGCTCACGACCTGAATAATATTCTCACCGTCATTACCGGGACGATCGAAATCCTGGCCGAAGCCGTCGCTGACCGGCCAGAACTCGCCGCCATCGCGAAGATGATCGACGAAGCCGCTGCGCGCGGCGCCGACCTGACCCAGCGCTTGCTCGCCTTCGCGCGCAAGCAGCCGCTGCAACCGCGTGAGGTCGACGTCAATTCACTGGTGATCGAAGCGTCCAACCTGCTGCGGCCGACGCTCGGCGAGAACATCGAGGTCCACATGATGCTTGCCGGCAACGCGTCGCGCGCGCTGATCGACCCCAGTCAGCTTACCAATGCGGTCCTCAATCTCGCGCTCAACGCCCGCGACGCGATGGCGGACGGCGGACGGCGGCAAGCTCATCATCGAAACCAGCAATACCGTTCTCGACGATAATTACGCCGGCCTGCACAGCGATGTCACTGCCGGGAATTACGTGATGGTCGCGGTGACCGATTCCGGCCACGGCATTCCCGCCGACATTCTGAACAAAGTTTTCGAGCCCTTCTTCACCACCAAGGACGTTGATAAGGGGGTCCGGCCTCGGCCTCAGCTTGGTCTATGGATTCGTCAAACAGTCCAATGGCCATATCAAGATTTACAGCGAAGAAGGCCATGGCACCACGGTGAGAATCTATCTGCCCCAAGCGAAGGGCACCGCTCAACCCGCAGAATTAGCGAGCACTTCAAGCATTGAAGGCGGCGATGAGACCATATTGGTTGTTGAGGACGACAGTCTGGTGCGAACCTTCGTGGTGGGCCAAATTCAAAGCCTGGGTTACGCCACGCTGGCGGCGGTCAATGCGGCGGAAGCTTTGGCGGTTATCGATGGTCCCAAAACAATCGATCTGCTGTTTACCGATATGATCATGCCGGGCTCGATGAACGGCCGGCAACTCGCCGACGCAGCGCTGCAGCGCAGGGCTTCCCTGAAGATATTGTTCACCTCCGGTTACTCGAACGAAGTCATCATCCACCACGGCCATCTCGATGCCGGTGTGTTGCTGCTCGCCAAGCCGTATCGCAAGTCGGATCTTGCCCGGATGATACGAGCCGCACTTGCAGCCTGATATAAGGTGGCCGATGGTTATCCGTGAAAATGGAAGCTGCGATGATTGCTCCGCTCAAGCCAGGCGTCACACTTGACCAACCTGACGGACCCGTCCTCGAGACGGAGCGCCTGAAGCTGCGGCGATGGCGCGGCGCCGACATCGCACCGAACACGGCGATGCTGGCCGATCCCGGTACCGCGCGATTCATCACCGCCGACGGAAAGCCGGTCACCGACGAACTGGTCGGGTGGCGTAACGCGGCTATCATGGCCGGGCATTGGGTGCTGCATGGCGTGGGCATGTTTGTGGTCGAGGAAAAGCAGACCGGCCGGTTCGTCGGGCGGGTAGGACCGTGGTCGCCGCCTGGCTGGCCGGGCTTCGAAGTCGGCTGGGGTATTGCCAGCGATTTTCGCGGCAAGGGCTATGCGCTCGAGGCGGCGCGGGCGTCGATCGACTGGTCGTTCGCGACCTTCGAAATCGATCAAATCGTCCACTGTATCGACCGTGAAAACACAGCGTCGCAAGCGGTGGCCCGGCGGCTCGGGGCCGAAAAGCAGCACGAGATCGACCTGTTCGGCCATGTCGCGGATCTGTGGGTGACGCGCCGCGATATCTGGATGGCCTAGCTCAAGGCGTAACGGCAGAGCGCCCTACTGCCGTCCCAGATGCGTCGCAGTCTCGACGCGATCGAATCTTTCCAACGAGAGGATCGCGTCGGCGAACTGATCGGCGCGGCCCTGCAGCACCGGGCGGGCGAGTGTAAGAAATTTCTGCTGCATCGCCTGCGCGTCCGGGAACGACTCCGGCTCGCCGGAGGGATCGGCATAGAGCCGCTCGTGCACGCCGTCGTCGGTGGTAATGCTGACGCGCGCGCCGAACGGATGGCTGCGGCCGATTTCGAGGCGGTCGTCCTGCACCACGTCGAATTTGCTCGCCAGCGCGTCGACCGCGGCGTCGCCGAGCCTTGAATAATCGTCCCAGCCGAACCGGCCCTGGTCGAGCGCGACGGCGCCGGTGAAGAACATCGAGAACTGTCCGCCGACAATGCTGGTGGGATGCCGCTTGGTGGCGGCGTCGCCGGTGAGCGTGATGCCGTTGCGATGCAGGCCGATCTCGACACGCCTGACCTGGTCCGGCGTCAGATTGTGCTCCCGGCGCATCGCGATCAGCGCATCGAGCGCGGCGTGGGTGTAGCGGCAGCTCGGATAGGGTTTTACGCCGATCTTCATGGTCTCATAGATATCGCCGAGCCCGGCGATGACCTTATCGGGGTGCGCATTATCGCTGTAGCCGACCAGCAGGCCGTGCTTGCCCTCGATCGATTCGGTGGCGCCGATGAAATCGTTGCGCGCCAGCGTCGCCGCGATCACGCCATTCATCGCGGCCGCGCCGACCTGATAACGCTTGTTCCAGGCGCCGTTGATCAGGAACTGCAGCGAGCCCGCGGCCTGGCTGCCGGAAACGCCGAACGCCGCTATGATCTGCTGTTTCGACAGGCCGAACAGCTTGGCCGCCGCCGCCGCGGCGCCATAGGTCCCCGCCGTCGCGGTGGGATGAAAGCCGCGGGCATAATGCGAGGTCGGATCGAGCGCGTTACCGAGCCGGCAGCACACCTCATAGCCCGCGACGATTGCGGTGAGCACGTCGCGGCCCGATGCGCCGACCAGTTCGCCGACCGCGAACGCGGCCGGCACCACCGGCGCGCTCGGATGCAGCGAGCCATCCGCATGGGTGTCGTCGAAATCGAGCGAATGACCGAGCGCTCCGTTGAGCAATGCCGCCACCGCCGGCGTCCAGGTCTTGGCATCGCCGAACACGGTGGATGCGCCGCTGCCGTCGAGCGCGAGCGCTTCGAGCATCTTGAGCAGGGAAGGCGTGGATTCCGCTTCGCGCCGCGCCCGAATGGCGCTGCCGAGGAAATCCAGCGTCAGCACTTTCGCGCGCTCGAGCACTTGCGGAGGAATATCCGCGAATTTCAGATTCGCGACGTAGCCGGCCAGCGTTGCGGTTTCATCCATGGCGGTGCCTCGTCCGTTCTTGCTCGTTCATTCTTACAGGCGGTTTTGGTACGGCTGTCGTGGCGCGCCGTCAACATCAGCCGCGGCGGGTCAGCCCCTTGCTTTCCATCCGCCAGATCAGGAGGTCGATCCAGTCCTGTCCGAAGAACGGCTCGTTCTCGAACACGAAAGTCGGCATGCCCCAATGGCCGGAAGTGGCGTGGTTCCTTTTCGTTGCCCGCGATGATCAGCTCATAACGATCGGGATCGGCTGATATCGCCGCGTCCATCGCGGCCAGATCGAGGCCGGCCGCGGCCGGCGCGGGCGAGATGATCGCCCTCGTTGCAGCCGCTGACAGTGCCGTCCCATAAGACCCGGCTGATCGCGTCGACAAAGCCAAGCGAGCGGCCTCCAGCTTGCGCGGCGGCGCCGAGGCACGTCAGCCGGTGGATGTAGGGCTGGTGCTGGGCAGCACGGGCGGGGAAACACGTCCACGCCGGCGGTTCGCGGAAGTGTTTCGTCTCAGGCTGCAATCTGCCGCATCATGGTGCGGGCGATCAGCCGGTGAAACGGCAGGATGATCGCGAGATAGGTCCGGCCAAGCAGGTTATGCGTCAGCACCAGCGTCGTCGCGGTGACCTGCTGGCCGTGGCCAGAGCTTGCGACATCCACCACCATTCGAAAATCGAGATGCCTGTCGTTGAAACCTGCAACGAGGCGATCAGGTGTTTCGCTGACGACGGGAAATATGCCGATGGTGTCACCGGTCCCGGTTGGGACGGGCGTCTTCAGGCCAAACGGGGCAACCAGGCGATTGCGCAAGGCCAGCAGCGCCTCGATCCATCGCGGCCCGCGCGCCATCATCCTTTCGGCCGCACCGCGTGCGTCGATCGTGCTGTCGTCAACTGTAATGCTGTAGGCATCGATGTATTGCGCGCCGGCCAGCAGCGTGTCGGCGTCAATGTCGGGTTCGACCGCGCGGACTTTCATGGTCTCTCCTCCGGTCATCTCTAATACGCGTGGATCAGCGTTGCCAGCTGCAAGCGGCGCGTGAGCGACTGGAAACGCAGGATGAGAAGAACGGCATAAACCGCGGTCCCGCACGACAGCCCGATCCATACGCCAACCGCGCCGAACTCCGCCCAGAAGGCGAGACCGTATGCCGCGGTGAATCCGATCAGCCAGTAACTGATCGCGGCAAGCAGCAGCGGCACCCGCGTGTCCCTCATGCCACGAAGGGCGCCTGCCGCGACCGTCTGGATACCGTCGGCGACAAAGAATGTCGCTCCGACCATCAAAAGCGTCGCGGTGAGCTCAATCGCGACCCCCGCGCTCTCTACGGCTTCACCGAAGAAGAACCTTGCGATCGCAAATCGCGCAAGGATCACGGTGACGGTCAAGACAGATACCAGGGCAATTCCGAGTAACGCCGCAACGAAGCCGGCACGTTTGACCGCCGCGGCATCGTTACGGCCGACGGCGTGCCCGACCCGCACGGTGGCCGCCATCCCGATGCCGAACGGCACCATGAACAGGATGGCGGTAACCTGCAAAGCGATCTGATGGGCCGCCAGCGCGGTGGTGCTGATCAGGCCCATCAAGAGCGCCGCAGCGGCGAACAGACCATACTCCAGCAGGAATGAGATCGAGATGGGAGCGCCGATGACGACGAATTGCCGCATCAACATCCAGTCGACGCGCCAGATGCGGCCCAGGACATGATATTTCCTGAACGGCCGGCGGCCATGCGCAAACCACAGGCCGGCCAGAAACATGCCGAAATTGATGGTCGTGGTGGCAAGCCCAGCGCCGAACAGCTCCAGCCGCGGCAATCCCAGTTCGCCATGGATCAATAGATAGACCAGCACGGCATTGGCCGGGATCGCGGCCAGCGTGATCCACAATCCCGGCTCCGGCCGGTTGACCGCGCCCATGAAGCCGCGGATCGCCAGGAACCACAGCGCCGGCGCAATGCCCCACGCCAGACCCAACAGATACCGCTGTGCGAGACGCGCGGTCGCCGGAGCCTGGCCCAGCATCAACAGGATTTGCTCGCCGCCCAGCGGAAGCGTCATCATCGGCAGGGAAATCAAAAGCGCGGCCCAAAGGCCGACGCGAAGCGAGCGCCGCACCAGCCGGGGATCGCGGGCGCCGAACGCTTGCGCCGCAAGCGGTGCCACGGCGGACACCAGTCCCATTCCGAAGGTGAAGGTGACGAAGAACACCGTGTGCGCCAGCGCCGCCGCGGCGAGCGCCTCGTCGCCGAGGCGCCCGATCAAGGCAAGATCGGTGGTCATCATCGCGATCTGCCCAAGCTGCGTCAGTGCGATGGGGACAGCCAGCTTGAGCGTCTCGGTCAGCTCAACGGCGAGGTGATTGCTGGACGTCGCCGCGGCGCCAGACGCTGCGGCCGTTCCTCGCTCTATTTTACCGAGGGATGTCATGGGGCGACAATAGCATTGCCGCAGGGCCAAAGTGCTGACCGGAGGAGTCAACTTTCGAATATCACCGGCGACGGCTTGCAGCTCGGACTGTGATCAAGCTTCCCCCTGGGGGTGAAAGCGAATCTTTTCCAAATCGGATCACACATCCACATTGGCGCTGAGCGAATTGTCCTGGATGAATTCGCGGCGCGGTTCGACCACATCGCCCATCAGCTTGGTGAAGATGTCGTCGGCCTCGTCGACCTCCTTGATCTTCACCTGCAGCAGCGAGCGCTCGTTGGTGTCGAGCGTGGTCTCCCAGAGCTGGCTCGGGTTCATTTCGCCGAGGCCTTTGTAGCGCTGCAGCGCCACGCCCTTGCGCCCGGCGTCGGTCACCGCCTCGAACAGGTCGACCGGGCCGTGGATCGGGGTTTCGACGTCTTTGCGGCGCAGCAGGCCGGGACGCCAATAGGCTTCCTGCAGCTTTGCGGCATATTCGTCGAGCTTGCGTGCGTCGGCGGAGCCGAGCAGCGCGTCGTCGATCATGGCGACGTCCTTGACGCCGCGCACGGTGCGTTCGAACAGGAAACCTTCGCCTTCGGTGAAGCGCCCGATCCAGCCGCGCTCGACTTCATCGGCCAGCGCGTCGAGCCTTCGCGCGATATAGTCCGCGGCCGCGTTGGCGGTGGCGGCATCGCCGGTGATTTTCGGGCTCAGCACGCCGGCGATCGCGGCCTGCTCGATCACCTTGCGGTTATAGCGGCTGTGCAGATTGTGCAGCGTGCCGCGGATGATTCGGGCGTCCTCCACCAGCGACAGCAGGTCGCGGCCTTTGCGGTCCTCGCCCGTAGCCGGCTTGAACAAACAGTCATCGAGCCCGGTTTCGATCAGGTAATCTTCCAGCGCGCGCTCGTCTTTCAGATATTGCTCGGACTTGCCGCGCGTCACCTTGTAGAGCGGCGGCTGCGCGATATAGAGATAACCGCCCTCGATCAGCGCCGGCATCTGGCGGAAGAAGAACGTCAGCAGCAGCGTGCGGATATGGGCGCCGTCGACGTCGGCGTCGGTCATCAGGATGATCTTGTGATAGCGCAGCTTGGAGAGATCGAAGTCGTCGCGGCCGATGCCGGTGCCGAGCGCGGTGATCAGGGTGCCGATCTGCTCTGAGCCCAGCATCTTGTCGAAGCGCGCGCGCTCGACGTTCAGGATCTTGCCGCGTAGCGGCAGTACCGCCTGGAATTCGCGGTTGCGGCCCTGCTTGGCGCTGCCGCCGGCGGAATCGCCCTCGACGATGAACAGTTCGGATTTGGCGGGATCGCGCTCCTGGCAGTCGGCGAGCTTGCCGGGCAGCGAGGCGATATCCAGCGCGCCCTTGCGCCGCGTCAGCTCGCGCGCTTTTCGCGCGGCTTCGCGGGCGGCGGCGGCCTCCACCACCTTGCCGACAATGATCTTGGCTTCCGCGGGGTGTTCCTCGAACCACGCCGCCAGCGCCTCGTTCAGGACATTCTCTACCACCGGACGCACTTCCGAGGACACCAGCTTGTCCTTGGTCTGCGAGGAGAATTTCGGATCGGGCACTTTCACCGACAGCACCGCGGTCAGGCCCTCTCGGCAGTCGTCGCCGGTCAGCGCGATCTTTTCGCGCTTGGCGATGGCATCGGCATAGCCGTTGACCTGGCGCGTCAGCGCGCCGCGAAAGCCCGCGAGATGGGTGCCGCCGTCGCGCTGCGGAATGTTGTTGGTGAAGCACAGCACATTCTCATGATAGCTGTCGTTCCACCACAGCGCCGCCTCGACGCCGATGCCGTTCAGTTCGGCGTTGATCATGATCGGGGCGGGCACCATCGGCTTCTTGTTGCGGTCGAGATATTTCACGAACTCCTCGACTCCGCCCTTGTACATCATCTCCTCGCGCTTCTCGACCGCGTGGCGCATGTCGGACAGCACGATATTGACGCCGGAATTCAGGAACGCGAGCTCGCGCAAGCGATGTTCGAGGGTCGCGAAGTCGTATTCGACATTGGTGAAGGTTTCGGTGGAGGCGAGGAACGTCACCTCGGTGCCGCGCTTGCCATGGGCATCGCCAACCACCTTGAGCGGCGCCACCGCATCGCCATGGGCGAATTCGATGAAATGCTCCTTGCCGTCGCGCCAGACCCGCAGCTGCAGCTTGCTCGACAGCGCGTTGACGACGGAGACGCCGACGCCATGCAGGCCGCCCGACACCTTGTAGGAATTCTGGTCGAATTTTCCGCCGGCGTGCAGCTGGGTCATGATGACCTCGGCTGCGGAAATGCCTTCGCCCTTGTGAATGTCGACGGGAACGCCGCGGCCGTCGTCGCGCACGGTGACGGAGCCGTCGGCGTTGAGCACAACCTCAACCGCGGTGGCGTAGCCGGCCAGCGCTTCATCGATGGCGTTGTCGACGACCTCGTAGACCATGTGGTGCAGGCCGGAGCCGTCATCGGTGTCGCCGATATACATGCCCGGCCGCTTGCGCACGGCGTCGAGGCCTTTCAAAACCCGGATCGATTCCGCGCCGTATTCGATAGGAATGGAAAGCTCAGTGTCGGCGATCGATTGCCGGGCAGGTTCTGTCATGTGAGGCCTTCGAGGATGTCCCGAATCAGCGGCGCAAAATCAGGCGCTGATTTGCTTATTTCTGCCATGAAAGGCGCGATGCGCCTAGCGCAAAGTCTCTATCAACAAGTTATTGAATAAATGGGATTTTTCCATGGTTTTTCAAGGCGCCCGGAAGCCGATTCGGAGCGCTCGCAAAAGCGCCAATCCCGGGCCGATTTTTTGCCCCGAAAGTCCGGATTTTTCAACTGCGGCGATCGGCTGACGCGGCCGAATCCGGCCGAAAATGGCAGACCGCCGGAGAACTGCTAGAGATGGGACGGCAGCCATTCGGCATCTTCGCTCGCGGGGCAATTCGTGGCCCGCGAGGCCTGTGCATTTCGGCTGACCTATTGCGTGTTGGGCGCGCTCATGGATCGGCCGATGTTGTCCCCGCCTTCAGATCGATATCGGCCGGATATTGACGGCCTCCGGGCCATCGCCGTGATGCTGGTGGTGAACTTTCACGCCTTCCCGGAGGCCATGCCGGGCGGCTTCATCGGCGTCGATATTTTCTTCGTGATATCCGGCTTTCTGATCACTGGCATCATCGTGCGCGAGCTGGATCAGAAACGCTTCAGTCTGCTGGCCTTCTATAACAGGCGGATCAGGCGGATTTTCCCGGCATTGATCGTCGTGCTCGGTGCGACCCTGGTGCTGGGCTGGCTGTGGATGCTGCCGGCAGCGTACGCGCAGTTGAGCGCCGACGTTTTTGCCAGCGCGGCGTTTTTCTCGAATATCGCCCTGCTGCTGCAGTCCGGATATTTCGACATCGAATCCGGCAAGAAGCCGTTGCTGCACCTTTGGTCTCTGGGCATCGAGGAACAATTCTATTTGTTCTGGCCGTTGCTCCTGATGCTGGTCGCCCGCCTGCGCCTCCGCATCCTCGCTGCGGCGTCCGTCATCGGCATTGCGTCCTTTGTGCTCAACGTGGCGCTGATCGGCTCGAACCCGGTGGCGACCTTCTATCTGCCGTTCACCCGGGCCTGGGAATTCCTGGCCGGCGCCGCACTGGCCTGTAGCTGGAGCCAGATCAGTCAAGCCAGCGCCGCAAGCAACCTGCGCGCCTCCGTCGGGCTGTTGCTGATTGCGGTGGCCGCTGGCGTCCTCGATACCAAGAGCGCATTTCCGGGCTGGTGGGCCGTGTTACCCGTCGCCGGCGCCGCGCTCCTGCTGTCGGCGCCCGCGGCATGGAGCTGTCGCCATGTGCTGACCAGCCCGCCGCTGGTCTGGATCGGGTTGATCAGTTACCCGCTGTATCTGTGGCACTGGCCGCTGCTGGTGTTTTTCGGGATCATCAAATTCGCACCGCTGACGCTGCTGGAGCGCGGACTCATCGTCGGACTGAGCTTTGCGCTTGCCTGGCTTACCTATCGATTTGTCGAATCCACGTTTCGATTGGGCCGTCCGAACCCGCTCAAGATACTTGGTCTTTGCGCCGGCATGATGCTGGTCGCCGTGGCAGGCGGCGTTGTCGTACAAGGTCGCGGTTTCGACGGTCGGCTGCCGCCGGAAATTCGCGACATGGCCGAGGTGCCGACGCAATCCTCAAAATGGCGGTTTCATGAATGCCTGCTCGATCTCAGTCATGAAATGTCGTTTGCCGACGGCTGTATCGATCGGGATCGCCGGCCCCTGGTATTGGTCTGGGGGATTCGACGGCAGGCGCGCTGCTGCCCGGTCTGCGCAAGGCCCAGGAAAGCCGCGACTTCGGCATCGCGCAATTCACCTCGAGTTCATGCATTCCGGCGTTGAACGCTGACGTCGCGGGCACGCCGAACTGCCGCGCGATCAACGACAAGGTATTGGCGCTGGCCCGGCAGCTCAGGCCCGATATCGTGTTGCTGCACGGGACCTGGGAGAAATACCTCGACAACGTCGCCGAGACCGTCGCCGCGCTGAAGCAGCAAACCGGCGCGCGCGTCGTTGTGCTGGGTCCGGTGCCGGTGTGGAAACGCGGGCTGCCAGGCGAGGTGCTCCGATACTTCATGCTTCATCACCGCCTGATTCCGGAGCGCTCCAGTCAGGCGGTATCGTCCAACTGGTACGATGCGATCATGCGCGCGAAACTGATACCTTCAGGCGCAGAATTCATTTCCGCGTCGGACGCCCTTTGCAATGCGGACGGCTGTCTGACGCGTATCGGCGATACCGCCCGGGATATTTCGGCGAGCGATCAGGTGCACCTGACTGAAAAGGGATCGGTGTTCCTGGTCCAATCCATCATAGACCAACTGCTTAGGGGGCCAACCCCGCGATCCCCGAACGAGTCGCAGTGATATTGCCGGTCCGAGGTCTATCGCGTGCAGGCGCCCAGTGCATCAATACATCTGCAGCGGCACCACCTCTCCGCCGGGTGCAACCATCAGGCCCCAGGTGTCGTCGTCCGCCACCGCGATCTCGCTGGTTCGAACCGGGCGGCCCGCGACTTTCAGCGAATATTGGTAATTGCCCGGCGGCTATTCGAGCATCTGGCCCTTTGGTGATTGCGGTCCTCCTGCCCCGGCCGCGATCTTGATTGTCTGCTCGTTGATGGTGAGAGCAGCTTCACTGTCGCCGATATTGCCGAACATCAGCCTGGCCTGAACCGGCTTCGGCATGATGTCGGCCTTCGCCGCCGCGGCTGGAATCTTCTGCGCGAGATTGACTGACGTCTCGCCATCGCCTGAGGCCCAGTTTCAGCATGGCCGATCGCAAAACCGGTACCCACATTTGCGGAATACGCGCTAGGCGCGGCGGGTGATCCGGCCGGAATCGACGTTGAAAATTTCGCCTGTTGCGCCGACTTCGGTGAAGGCCGCGGGATCGGCGCCGGTCACCCAGACCTGCGCGCCGAGTTTTGCCAGCTCAATGAACAACGCCGTGCGCCTGGAGGGATCGAGATGTGCAACCACCTCGTCGAGCAGCAACAGCGGCGTGATGCCGGTCATCTCAGCGACCAGACTGGCATGTGCCAGCACAAGCCCGATCAAAAGCGCCTTTTGCTCGCCGGTGGAGGCGTCGCGGGCCGGCATGTTCTTCGGCGCGTAGATCACCTGCAGATCGGTGAGATGCGGGCCGTCGAGGGTGCGGCCTGCGGCGGCGTCGCGCGCGCGGCTGTCGCGCAGGATCTCCCGGTAACGATCCTCCACCGCGGTGGCGGGCTCGGTGATCAGCGCGTTTTCCATCCAGCCGTCGAGCATGATGTCGGCGGATGGAAACGCGGAAGCGTCACCACGGGCGCGCAGCATCGCGGCGAGCTTTGTCACGGTCTGGCCGCGCATCGCCGCCACCGCGACGGCGAGTTCGGCGGTTTCGCGTTCGATCGCGTCACACCAATGGTCGTCGTAATTGCGCACCTCCAGCAGGCGATTGCGCGAACGCAGGCTGCGGTCCAGCGCCGACACCCGGCTGGAATGCTCGCTGTCGATCGCCAGCACCAGCCTGTCGAAAAACCGCCGCCGCTCGGACGCCGCGCCCAGAAACAGCCCGTCCATCGATGGCGTCAGCCACACCATGCGCAGATGATCGCCGAACGCCGCGGCGGAAGTCACCGGCTCGCGGTCGATCCGACAGCGCCGGCTTGTGGCAGGCGCCTCGTCGCCAGGTGCGTCGATGCCGGTGCCGAGCGTTGCCAGCCCGAGTGCGCCTTCGACCTCGGCGGACACCGCCCACGAACCATCGCCCTGATTGTCGGCGACATCCTCAAGTGTCGCGCGGCGCAAGCCGCGGCCAGGCGACAGAAACGAGATCGCCTCGATGCAGTTGGTCTTGCCGGCGCCGTTCGGGCCGACCAGCACGACCACGTCGCCGCGCGTCTGAAGGCTCGCCGCGCGATAATTGCGGAAGTGAGTGAGGGTGAGGCGATGGATGCGGGAGGCGGTCATGGCGAAACTATTCTTTCGTCATGCCCGGCTCTATGCCGGGCATCCACGTCTTGGCGGCGCTTAAGACGTGGATGGCCGGGACATCTAGCGCGAAGACGCGCTTCGCGCTTTTACCCGGCCATGACGCAATCGAGGCAGCAAGCCCGGCAATGGCGATCGTTACACCCGCATCGGCATCAGCACGTAGAGCGCGCCTTTGGAATCCTTATCCTGCACCAGCGTCGGCGAACCCGGATCGGCCAGTCTGAGCACCGCCACCTCGCCCTCGATCTGGGCCGCGATATCCAGCAGATAACGCGAATTGAATCCGATATCGAGCGGATCGGAGGCGTATTCGACTTCCAGCTCCTCGGTCGCGCTGCCGGAATCGGGGTTGGTCACCGACAGCACCAGCTTGCCGGCGGACAACGCCAGTTTCACCGCGCGGCCGCGCTCGCTCGAGATCGTCGAGACGCGGTCGACCGCGGCCTCGAAATCCTTCTTGTCGACAATGAGCTCCTTGTCGTTGTTTTGCGGGATAACGCGGCCATAGTCCGGAAACGTGCCGTCGATCAGTTTCGAGGTCAGCACCACATTGCCGATGGTGAAGCGGATCTTGCCTTGCGACAGTTCGATCAGGACCTCGGCCTCGTTGTCCTCGATCAGCCGTTGCACTTCGCCGACGGTTTTGCGCGGCACGATCACGCCGGGCATGCCGGAGGCGCCTTTGGGCAAAGGCAGATCGATTTGCGCCAGCCGATGCCCGTCGGTTGCGACCGCGCGCAAGGTCGCGGCCTTGGCGCTGCCGGCTGAGTGCAGATAGATGCCGTTGAGATAGTAACGGGTTTCCTCGGTCGAGATCGCAAACTGGGTGCGGTCGATCAACCGTTTCATGTCGGAGGCGGCCAGCGTGAACGAATGCGTCATGTCGCCGGCGGCAAGATCGGGAAAATCGTTTTCGGGCAGGGTCTGCAGCGTGAAGCGCGACCGGCCGGCGCGGATCGCCAGCACCGAGCGGTCGCCGTCGCCTTCCAGCACGATCTGCGCGCCGTCGGGCAGTTTGCGCACAATGTCGTAAAACATATGCGCCGGGACGGTGGTCGAACCGCCGGTTGCGGTTTCTGCGGCAAGCGTCTCCGTCACCTCTAGGTCAAGGTCGGTGGCCTTCAGCGACAGCCGTGCGTTTTCGGCGCGGATCAGCACGTTGCCGAGGATCGGAATGGTGTTGCGGCGCTCGACCACGCGATGAACGTGGCCCAGCGACTTCAGGAGTTGCGCGCGTTCGACGGTGACCTTCATTGCAATACCCGCCTGATCCTAAGATGGAAAAGCCGGGCGGCCCGAAAGGCGCGCCGCGGCATTTGAGACCCGAAAAGCCCGATCAAAGCCGGATTTGATCAAACCCGCGGGGGGACCGCAAGGTGGCGCGGATGGCTCGCCAGCGCAAGGGATGCGTTGTGCCGTTCCCCACGTTTTGCGGGAGGGGAAATTTGGAGAAGGCGGCGTTGTCTTTGTTCCCTCCCGCTTGCGGGGGAGGGTTAGGGAGGGGGTGCAGTGGCATTCCATTGAATTTGTAACCCCCACCCCCGACCCCTAAGAGCGAGCATTCGCTCGTCTCGACCCCGCAAAGGGGAAGGGAGTAGACGAGCAGCCTACTCCTGCAATTGACGCTTCAGCGATTCGACCTCTTCGGACAGTGCCGCATCCTTTGCGACCAGGGCCTCGATCTTGCGCACGGCGTGCAGGACCGTGGTGTGGTCGCGTCCTCCGAACCGCCGGCCGATTTCGGGCAGCGAGCGCAGCGTCAGCGTCTTCGCCAGATACATCGCGACCTGACGCGGGCGAACCACATTCGCAGTGCGGCGCGAAGACAGCAGGTCGGAGCGGCTGACATTGTATTGCCGGGCCACCACCCGCTGAATGTCCTCGATCTTGATGCGCTTGGGCTCCTGCGGACGGATCAGGTCGCGCACCTCGCGCTCGGCCATTTCCAGTGTCACCGGCTGCGCGTTGAGTTTGCTGTGCGCCAGCAGGCGATTGATGGCACCCTCAAGGTCGCGCCCGTTGTGGGTGATGGTTCTGGCGAGATAATCCAGCACCGGCGCCGGCACGTCGAAGGTCGCATGGTGCGCGCGCGCCGCTGCGACGCGCGACTTGAGGATGCCGAGCCGCAATTCTTCGCCGAGCGATCCCATCTCGACCACCAGGCCGCCAGCCAGACGCGAACGCACGCGATCGTCGAGGCTCTCTAAGTCGGAAGGCGGACGGTCCGCCGCGATCACTACCTGGCGGCCGGCATCGATCAGCGCATTCAGGGTATGGCAGAATTCAGCCTGGGTCGATTTGCCCTGCAGGAATTGCAGGTCGTCGATGACAAGCACGTCGATGCCGCGCAACGCCTCCTTGAACGCCAGTGCGGTCTGCGTTTTGAGCGCCGCGACGAAGCCGTACATAAACTTCTCGGCGGTGAGATAGAGTACCTTGCGTTCGCTGCCGGAATTGCCGGCCCATGTCACCGCTTGCAACAGATGGGTTTTGCCAAGTCCGACACCGGCGTGGATGTACAGCGGATTGAACATCACGCTGTCGCCGCGCCGTCCTTCCGCCACCTGGCGCGCCGCGGCGTGAGCCAGCGTGTTGGAACGGCCGATGACGAAACTTCCGAATGTCAGGCGCGGATCGAGCGGCGAGCCGCCGAGCGCGTCATGGCTGGCGGACACCGGGGCGATCGCGGTGGCGCGCAGTTCAGGCGCGGGGCGGCCGTCGGACCGCTCGGCGCGGCGTTGATCGAGCGGCGTGGCAACCTCTTTTGCCGGCGCCGCGCATCGCATCGCGGTGCGCACGGTGAGGTCGATCCGGTGCACCTGCGGCATCTCGGCTTGCCAGCAGGTGAGAACGCGCTCGGCATAATGCGCCTGGATCCAGCTCTTGAGAAACCGCGTCGGAACCGAAAGGTGGACGCTTTCCTGCTGCACGCTTTCCAGGTCCATTCGCGCGAACCAACTGGTATAGACGTCTTCTCCCACGCTCGAGCGCAGCCGACCCTTCACGCGTGACCAGCGATCCTGTTCCGTATTTGTCATTGTCTGACGACTTTTCTGAAGGAGTAATAATATTGCCTGCGAAATCGCCGTGCGGGGTTTCCGCGCGGCGTGACCTCAAGCGAGGCTTCGTCTCCAGCCATAGACCGGCCGTTCGGCGAAATGCCGTTGGCAAATCAATAGGGCCGAAAGAGAAGCGTCCGCGAGGTCAGCGCGTACTCGACGGTCTGTCGGGAGTTCGCGTGAGGGGCCGCGCGCAGGCGGCTTCTAATATGGCATCGTTTGAAACGGGCACTTGATTAACTACCGCGATGATTCCGCAAGGCATGCAACCTCCCCCTCTCGCCGTGATTGCCCACGACAAGTGTCATTCCACGTTTGGTTCAAATTCAGTCGGCCACGTCCGAACAGTCAAAACTGTTCAGCCGCTATGCCGCGCACCTTAGCCCGTATATCGTCAACCCGCTCCGTTGCTCCGCGTCCGGCGCTGCGGTTGTCGTTGGCTGGTGCGTATCTCTCTTGTTCGAAGCGAGCGAGACACGAATGCCGCGCTTGAGAAATTTCGACACAGAACCACCGTCCTCATATTGCTATGAGGCACAACCTGAACATCGCTTGAAAAGCGTCGCCAACGCGCACACCGCCGCCGATTTGCACGTCCGCCACGTTTCCTAAACCGCGCTGGTCTCAAGAGCCGTGGGCGCCGCGAACGCTGTTAGAGATACATCATGCCTTATTTCCCGCAACGGAAATGATTCGACGCGAGTGCCGAGAAAATCGACTTCGCATACACCAAATCAGGCAGCGTCCTTCGTGCAGAGCGGCAAGGTTTTGAATCTGTGCGGAGATTCGAGATGCCGAAGCGCCGTCACATTTCTCACGACTGCCCAAAATAAATTCATAAATTGTTTACGTTTGAGCGGAGCAGAAATCCATTTTCGAACAACTGATCGCCGCTATGCCGATAAGTGGCTACGCAAGCGCGATTTTTTTTGCTCGTCGGAAGAGGGTAACCCTGCAGGGCTGTTCAACGCCGTCGCCCAGTCGCGGTTGCTATTTCAAAAGCGTGGCCGATCATAGCCGGCAACAAATCGTCGCGGCCATCGCGGGCTTTGTTAAGCCCGCCTCATTGCATACGGCGGAATTACACCAGTAAAAATACGGGAGCGCAAGGATTCTGCACGCAGCAACCTGTGGAGCAATACGAATACAAAAAAGAAAAAGCCCGACGGCGCCGGGCTTTTGACGAATATCATTTTCGATCAGTTCATTTCGCGAGCTTGGCGATTTGATGCGCGAGCCGCGAGACCTTTCGGCTCGCGCTGTTCTTGTGAATGATGTTGCGCTGCGCTGCCTGCATCAGTTCCGGTTCCGCGCGCGCCATCGCCTTCAGCGCCGCATCGCGGTCGCCGCTCTTGATCGCCTCTTCGACAATGCGGACCGAGCCGCGCATCTGGGTGCGGCGCGACTTGTTGACGATGGTGCGGCGGGCAATCTTGCGCGTCGCCTTTTTGGCGGAAGTGGTATTGGCCATATTCTCAAATATCCTTCGGCGGTGACCGATCGCGGGTGGTCGGGCTTGAGCGCGCCGGCCGTTCAAACGCGTGATCGACGCTAGTGTGGTTTTCGGGTGTTCCTGAGAATGCCATTCTCGGAGCGCATGTGCTCACAAGACGGCGCCGCTCAAAGAACAGCGGCGGCGGGATTGCGCCCGCCGCCATTGAGGGTCTTATAAAGGGCGCGCTTTGCAGCGTCAACGCCTTCCGGGCTGCCCGGAGCCGGGAAGCCCGGTCGGAAGACGCCGATAAGGTGCTGATGAGGTTGAATTTCCCATACTGCCCCGTTAATGGCTGACTGCGGCCCGGGCGCGACAGAAATAAGGTGACGCATGATCCGCGGTTTTTTCCGACTTGTGGGACTGCTGCTGCTGGCCGGCGGGTTCATCTTCATGGTCTATGACGGGGCGCGCTGGGTCGCCGATCAGACCTTGCGTTTCACCCGGTTTGGCCAATTCTGGAACGACATCCATCAATCCAGCCAGCTTGCATTCGGGGCCTGGGTAGAAGGCACTGCGCCCTGGCTCTGGACCAGTGTCGTCAAGGTGATCCTGGACCAGCCGGTCTTTGCCGTACTGGGCGTGCTGGGTATTTTGCTTATGCTGCTGTTCCGGCCCCGCAAGCCGTTGATCGGTTATTCGCGGAACTGACCGGGGACACGGCGTTGCTGGGCTTTTGTTCAACCGTCCGGCGTAACAGGGCTGCCGTGATCTGCGTAAGACGTATATTAAAGGTACACATTGTCGTCACGAGTTCGAATGCATTCCCGCCGGGAGGTAACCTATGTTGTTCATGCGCAAAACCACTGCATTGCCGGGCGCAGCCGAGGCGCTGCCGGGCCGTGCGCAACCGATCCCCACTGCAACAAGCCATTTCATGAACGGCCGCCAGTTGCAGCCGCCTTATCCCGCCGGTCTGGAGCAGGCGGTGTTCGGGCTTGGCTGCTTCTGGGGCGCGGAGCGTAAGTTCTGGGAACTCGGCGAGGGCATCTATACCACCGCCGTGGGCTATGCCGGCGGTCATACCGCGAACCCCACTTACGAGGAGGTTTGTTCGGGCCGCACCGGTCATACCGAAGTGGTGCTGGTGGTGTTCGATCCCCGGAAGATCTCGTACGATCAACTGCTGAAGATCTTCTGGGAAAGTCACAACCCGACGCAGGGCATGCGCCAGGGTAATGACGTCGGCACCCAGTATCGTTCCGCGATCTACACGTTCAGTGACGCGCAACGCAAAGCCGTGGACGCGTCGAGAGCGACCTATCAAAAGGCGTTGGCGGCAAAGGGCCTCGGCACCATCACCACGGAGATTGCACCTGCCGGCAAATTCTATTTCGCCGAGGACTATCATCAGCAATATCTGGCCAAGAATCCGGCCGGCTATTGCGGACTTGGCGGCACGGGGGTGTCGTGTCCGATCGGCGCAGGTGTCAGCGCCTGATCGCATCGCCTCCCGCAAAAACGGTTTATTAACCATAACCGGTGCAAGGCTTTAAGCTGTCTCGCTATGAGGGATGGCTCCGGTGCGGGTTGCGCGCGCGTTTCGACTGCCGATCATTGCCGCCATGACCGCACTCGCTTTGTCGGGCTGCATGCGCACGACCGCTCCGGTCGCGGTGGCGCAGCCGCAAAGCGATCTCGATTCCCTGGCTTACGGCCAGCCATACAATCCAGCCT
>Ga0097691_1000133_pt1 | contig 66026 bp, 63 predicted proteins | sample NGESurdeep072012_8_FD_72858 | JGI IMG/M metagenome (GOLD analysis project Ga0097691, IMG submission 72858) | Arctic peat soil microbial communities from Barrow, Alaska - NGEE Surface sample 210-1 deep-072012 | ecosystem: Environmental > Terrestrial > Soil > Wetlands > Peat ...
GGGGCATGAGCCATCAGATGCCCTCCCGGCCGAAGGTGTCGCCGAGCTGCGCGATCGAGAAGACCGGGCCGTCACGGCAGACGAAGTACTTGCCCATCTGGCAGTGGCCGCAGAGCCCGATCCCGCATTCCATGTGCCGCTCGAGCGTCACGTGGATGCGGGATGCGGACACGCCCCGGCCGGCGAGCGTGGTGGACGTCGCCTGCATCATCCTCTCGGGTCCGCAGACGAAGGCGATCATGTTGGAGCCGTCCCAGGCGGCCTGGTCGAACAGGTGGGTGACGATGCCCACGGGCCCCGCCCAGTCCGGACCGGCGCGATCCACGGTCAGGCTCACGTCGATCCCGTCGCGCTTGCCCCACCGCTCGAGCTCGTCGCGATAGAGCATGTCGGCCGGAGTCCGGGCGCCGTAGAAGAGCTTCACGTCCCCGAACCGGCGACGGTCGGCGATGATCGCGTGGAGGACCGGCCGAAGCGGTGCGAGGCCGATGCCGCCGGTGACGATGACGAGATCGCGCCCGACCGCCCGGTCCAGCGGCCAGTTGTTGCCCAGCGGACCGCGGAGGCCCACCTGGTCGCCCACCTGGAGCGCGCACATCGCCTTCGTGGCGGGGCCGGCGCCGCGGATCGTCAGCTCGATCCCGTCGGCCAGGAAGCGGCTGATCGAGATCGGGAGCGGCGGGAAGCCCGGCAGCGCGACCATGGCGAACTGCCCGGTGCTGCCGTGACTGAACGCCGGGTCGACGCCGGTGAGGGTGAGGGTCGTGGTGTCGGAGGTCTCCGCCTTCGTGTTGACGACGCGGGCGGTCACGAAATCGTTGGGGGTCGCGGCGACCGGCTCGACGAGTCGCGACTCGGGTGAGAGCGGCACGGGCGGCGCGATGGCGTTCAGCTCGTCGCGGACGTCGATCCCGACCGGGCACCACGTGATGCAGCGCCCGCAGCCGACGCAGCCGGAGGTCCCGAACTGGTCGAACCACGTCGCGAACTTGTGGGTGAGCCACTGCCGGTAGCGGTCGCGCGGCCTGGCCCGGAAGCTGCCGCCCGCCACCTTCGCGAAGCCCGGGCTGAAGCAGCTGTCCCAGGTCCGCTTGGCCACGGCGCTCGTGCCCGTCAGGTCCGTGGTCTGGGTCACCGTCGTGCAGAAGCAGGTGGGGCACGCCAGCGTGCAGTTGCCGCAGGTGATGCACCGCTCCGCGACCTGCGCCCAGCGCGGATGGTCAAGCTGGGCGAGCAGGCGATCGTGGATGCCGTCGGTGGGGACAGGGTCGCCGATCCGGGCGCGCACGGCCGCCACGGTGGCGGCCACCCCGTACTGCTCGGCCGCGGTGGCGGCGCGCAGCGGGAGGCGCTCCAGGACCGCGTGGCCCGCAGGCGTCCCGGCGTCGACCAGGAAGCCCGCGTCGAGCTCGGTCAGCGAGAGGTCGAACCCGCCCGTGACCTCGGGACCGGTGCCCATCGACGTGCAGAAGCAGGTGGACGCCGACGTCGTGCACTGGACGGCGACGACGAACACGTTGGCGCGCCGGACCATGTAGTCCGGGTCGATGAACTCCGTCCCGATCAGGACCCGGTCCTGGATCCCGAGCGCCGCGATCTCGCAGGCGCGTGCCCCCAGGAACGCGAGCTTCGGCGGAATGGCCTGCTCGGGCTCGAAGGTCACCTTGCGGCCGTCGTGCGTGGAGCGAGTGAGCGGGATCAGGGCAGGGAAGGTCCACTTCTTCCACGCCGTGGGCCCGACGACGTAGCCGAAGAGCCGTTCGTCCCCGCGTCGGCGGAGCCGGTAGCGGCCCGGTGCCTGCTCGTCGCCCCATCCGCGCGGCAGCTCATCGACCGACGTGATCTCGTCGTAGACGATCGAGCCGTCAGCCACGGTGGGGCCGATGAGGAGCCGGCCGTCCTCGCGGAGAAGGTCGAAGAGGACCTGGAGGTCGGCCCGGGCAAGGAACCCCGGCCCCTCGATGTTGGGTCGGTTGCCCCGGGGCGAGCGCGAGACCGAGATCACCATGAACGCACTTCCTCGGCGGCGAAGAGGTCCATGAGCTGGACGCGCGTGGCGGTGAGGCGTCGCGCGACGGCGACGAGGACCCGTGGATAGAGGGCCTGCGCGAGCGCGGGGTCTTCTCGCAGGGCGGCCCGCAGGGCGGGCCCCTCGAACGTGATGGCGCTGACCGGCTCGATCGCCACGGCGGTCGAGGTTGCGCGATATGGCGGCACCAGGGCGGACCATCCGTAGACGTCCCCCGGCTCGACCGTCAGGATCGTGAAATCGCCGCGCTCGGGCACGTGGGTGCGGAGGGCGATGCGGCCCTTGATGACGACGCCGAAGACCTCGGACTCATCTCCTTCCCGGAACAGCTCCTGGCCTGGCTCCGCCGTGAACGTTCGGCTCAGCTCGGCGAGGCGCGTCTGTACCCCCGGCTCGAGGCCCGAGGCAAACCACGTGGAGTTGAGGACAGCAACGAGCGAACCATGGTCCTGCATGCGGCCAGTCTCGCGGCACAGGACCTGCCGGCGGCAGGGCCGGTGGGCACGGGGTCGGGGGCCACGTGTCCCCGGGCGCCGCGCCGGGCGGCCCGGCGCGGCCGCGTCAGAGCCTGGGCAGCTCCTGACCCGGGCCCAGCGCAGCGGCGAACAGGTCGCCGCGCTCCGCCAGCCGGGGCAGGACGGTCCGGATGGTCCAGCGGTCCGGCCGCAGCTCCGGGTCCTCGAGCTCGTCCCAGGTGATCGGCGCAGATACCGGCAGGCCCGGCGCCGGGCGCGGCGAGTACGGCGCCACGAGGGTGCGATTCCGCCAGTTCTGCGTGTAGTCCAGGCGAGCGCGACCGCCGCGCTGGTCCTTCGACCACTCCCAGCTCACGAGTTCCGGGAGGGCGGAACCGACGGCGCGCGACACCTGCTCCACCCAGGCTCGCGTCTCCTCGAAGGAATAGCCCGCGCGCAGCGGGACGAAGACCTGGACGCCGCGCTTCCCGGTCACCTTCGGCACCCCGGTCACCCCGAGATGCTCGAACGCTCGCCGGAAGAGCCGGGCGATCGCGAGCGTCTCGTCCCAGGTGGTGCGCTCGCCCGGGTCGATGTCGACGAGTGCCCAGCGGGGCTCGCCCGGCGCCTCGATCCGGGAAGTCCAGGGATGGATCTCGAGGGCCGCCTGGTTGCCCAGCCAGGCGAGCGTCGCGGTCGAGTCGGCCACGACGTACGCGTGGGGTCGGCGGTCCGGGGGGTCCGGCTCGCGCCAGCTCGTCACCCATGGCGGCGTGCCGCGGGCCACGTCCTTCTGCCAGAAGAACTCGCCGCCGATCCCGTCGGGGTAGCGGGCCAGGTTGAGCGCGCGGCCCGCAAGGTGGGGCAGAAGCACCGGCGCGATGAGCGCCAGATAGCGGACCAGGTCGCGCTTGGTCACCGGGGCGTCATCCCCGCCCGGCGCACCCGGCGTCCTGAGCATCGCCGGCGCCCCCGGCGCCCCCGGCGCACCCGCCGCCCCCGGCGCCAGGACCTTGTCGAGGTTCGTGAGCGACACCTCGCGCCCGCCGATCCGCCACGGCCCGCCGCGGGCGGGCATCGCCTCCAGGGCAGCGAGCTCCTCCGCGGTCGCCGGTGCGAACACCGGTTGTGCGGCCGGGTCCCGCAGCGCCGCGACGGCTGGGCTTCGCCGAGGCGTGACCCTGGCGTTCGCGAGCGCGCGGGCGGCCGCTTCCGGCCCGACGGCAACCTGCCGCTCCACCGAGGCCGGGTCGACCTCCGCGGCCTCCTCCGCGAACGACGCCTGGCGCACGATCCCGTCGCGGGACCAGCCGCCGATCCGGGCGCGGATCACGAGCTCCGGCGCTGCCCAGACGGCGCCGGGCGTCCGAGCCAGCTCGTCGGAGGCGTCGGGGAACGGCGGCGTGTCGCGGGCGCGGGCATCGAGGGCGGCACGGATGCGGGCCCGGGTCGGCGCGTCGAGGCCGCTCCCGACGCGCCCGGCGTAGCGCAGTCGCCCCTCCACCATGACGCCCACCAGCAGCGCCCCGAGGTCGCGATGGCTGCCCTGGCCCGGCACGTACCCCGCCACGACCAGCTCCTGGGTTGGGCGAACCTTGAGCTTGAGCCACGCTGCGGACCGGCGCCCGGCTTCGTATCGGCTGCGGCGGTGCTTCGCCATCGCGCCTTCGAGGCCCTGGGCGGCAACGGCCGCGAAGAACGCCACGCCGTCGCGCGCAACGTGCCCCCCGAAGCGCACGCGGGGGTGCTCGCGGAGGACGAGGCGGAGGATCGCCTTGCGATCCTCGAGCGGCACGTCGAGGTACGACCGACCGGCGCACCACGGCAGGTCGAATGCCATGAAGGCGAGCGGCGCGGCCCGGCCCGCCTCGCGCGCGGGGCTGCTGGCCGGGAGGTCGGACGCGCTGAAGCCGCCGCCCAGGCGAGCCTGGAGGAGGCCGAAATCGGGTCGTCCCTCCGCGTCGAGCGCGACCACCTCGCCATCGATGATCGCCTCCGACGCCGCGAGCCAGGTCGGCGTGCCCAGCAGCTCGGGGAAGAGGCGGCCCGCGTCGTGGCGGTTCCGCGTCCGCAGCGCCACGCTGCCGCCGGTCACGATCGCCTGGATCCGGTAGCCGTCCCATTTCGGCTCGAAGAGCCAGTCGTCCCCGTCGAACGGGGCGATCGCGGGTGTCGCCAGCATCGGCTCGACGAAGCCCGGCTGGGCGGCAATCAGCGAGCCCGCCGGATCCAGCGACGGGAGCGGAGCGGGCGCGCGGACGTCCACCCGCGGAGGAGCGCCCGCGGCCACCTCCTCGTTCGTGCGGCCGCTCTTCACCGACGCCGGGTGCGCCTCCGGGTCCCAGCCCGGGATCGCCTCGGGGCCGGACTTTGCGATGAGGAGCCATGACCCGCCGTCGTCACGGCCGCCTTCGCCGCGCCGGCCGCCGGTCCGCTCCCGATCCAGCCCGGCCGTGCGCACGAGCGTGAACCGGCCGGCCAGCTTCTCGCCCCGAAGCCGGAGCTTCAGCTCGCCAGCACGGATGGCCTCGCTCGGGTCCCAGGTGAGCTCCGGTTCGAACGTGCCCCAGTCCCAGCAGATCGAGTCGCCCGCGCCGTATTCCCCGGCCGGGATCACGCCCTCGAAGTCGAGGTACTCGAGCGGGTGGTCCTCGGTCCGGGCGGCGAAGCGGCGCTCGTCCGGGTCGCGCGTCGGGCCCTTCGGCAGCGCCCACGAGGCGAGCACGCTGTCGATCTCCAGGCGCAGGTCGTAATGAAGGCGGCTGGCGCGGTGGCGATGGACGACGAACCGGCCGCAGCCGCCGGGGGCCGATGGCAGAGCGGCGGTCCCCGGCGCCGGCCGTCCCCCGGAGGCCGGCTGCTCCCCCAGGGCTGGCGGGCCCGGCGCGGGCTCTGGGGTCCGCGCGAAGTCGCGCTTCTGGCGGTAGCGATCCAGCGACACGTGGGCGCCCTCGTCCCCCGTCGCGGTCAGAAGGGCAGGCGCCGGAGCACGGCCAGGAACGGCGGCAGCTCCCGGGGCGCCGCGACCACCGGGACGCGGTACCAGGCATCGTGGGCCGGTCCCGGCCGCACCGGCGCGTCGAGCCGGCGCGCCGAGAGCGCCCGGAACCCGAGCGCGCCGAGGGCGGTCGCCACCGTGGTCCCGTCGCCGATGAACCCGCGCCCGGCCAGGCACCAGCTCGACGGCCGCAGGAGCGCAGCCAGCTCGCCGCGCCGCTCGCCGAATGGCCGCGATGCCAGCGACTCGCCCTCGAGGTAGAGGAGGTCCGAGGTGACGAGGGCGGCAGCGCCACGGCTTATGCCCGGGCCGCCGGAAGCCGGGCGGACGCCCACGGGTTCGCCGCGGAGTCGCCGCTCCAGCAGCGTTCGGCTGGGACGGCCGCGAGCGTCGAGCACCATCAACGTCGCGTCGAGGACCACGCCGTCGGCCCGGACGAGGCCCGCGACCTCGGCGAGCTCCGGGAAGGCCCCCGTCGGGTCGCCGAGCGCTTCGGCCCGGAGGCGCACGGCGCCCCCCTCGACGAGCACGATCGCTCGGATCCCCGGCCACCACGGCTCGAAGAAGTAGCCCGGGTCGTCGAACGGGCCCGCGCCGTCGGTTGGGCGCATCAGGACGATTCGCTCCGGGAGGCGCGAGGTGACCGGTGCGAACTCCAGCGGCAGCGGCTCACCGATCGTGCGACGCGTCATGGGCAGATTGTGGGGCGCCGGCCCGGCGTCCGCCGACACGTCGCTCGCCGAGACGTCGCCGGGCGCCGCGCCGCCCGCCGACACGTCGCCCGCCGGGCGGGAGCCCGCCGGCTGGCTCGCACCTCGGGACGGACGGAATCCCCGCGGAGGGCGGGCGGCGTCAGGCCGACTTGCGTCGGACCAGCTTCCGCGCCGGGGCCTCCACCGGCTCGGCGTCTTCGGCGACCGCCGCGACCTTCTTCGGGCGCCGTCCCGCGGCCGCGGGACGGCCGGCGATTGCCTCCTCGGCCGCCGCTTCCTCGTCGCGGTTCGCGCGGGCCGTTCGGGCGGCGTTCACGCTGGCCTCGAGAGCCGCCATCAGGTCGATCAGCTGGCCGCCGGCCGGTGCCTCGTCGGGCTCGGCGAGCGCGCGACCCTCCACCTTGGCCTCGATCACGGCCTCCAGGGCCTGCCGGTACTCGTCGCGATACTCGGTCGGGTCGAACTCGCCCGTCATCGCCGCGATGAGCTGGGCCGCCATCTTCCGCTCCGCCGGCTTGATCTCGACGTCGTCGGCCGGGAGGTCCAGCTCGTCGGTCGCCCGGATCTCGTCCGGCCAGTGGAGCGTCTCGAGGACCATCGCGTTCGCATGGGGATTGAGCGCCGCGAGCACCTCGCGGTCCTTGATCACCACCTTGCAGATCGCCACCAGCCCCTCTTCCGCGAGGACCTCGCGGAGCAGCGCGTAGGCCTTCTTGCCGATCGGCTCTGGCTCCACGTAATACGCTTGCTTGACGAAGCGGACGGGCTCGTCCTCGGCCGGGCGGGCCGGGACGAACTTGTCGATCTCGATGGAGCGGACCGTCTTGAGCGGGACGCTGGCCAGGTCCTCGTCCGTGATCACCACGTACTGGTCCTTCGCGTACTCGAAGCCCTTGACGGTGTCGCCGCGCGAGATCACGTCATCGTGGAATGGGCAGTACGTCTTCATCTGGATCCGGTTCAGGCAGCTCTCGTGGAGCATGTTGAACGCGATCCCCCGAGAGTCCGTCGCAAGATAGAGCCGAACGGGGATGGTCACCAGGCCGAACTGGATGGCCCCCCGCCACATCGACCGCGCCATGATGCCTTCGTGCCTCGTCGTCGGCCGCTCCGTGCCGGGCCCCTCGTGGGCGGCTTCACCGGCGGCCGGGATGGGAAGGATACGCCGGTCGCGCAAGGGGTCCGGCCGGGGGCGTCAGTAGGCCGGCCGGAGCTGCGGGAACATCGGGAAGTGCCGGACGTTTCGGGTGAGCAGCTGTCCGCCGACGCGATCGACCGCCGCAGCCAGCAACAGGTCCGTGATCGAGATCCCTTTGCGTGAGCGCTGGTACGGTCGGCCGAGCGAGGCCGCGCTATCTGCGAGAGAAACATCCACGTCGATCCAGCGGAGGACACCGAGCAGGTCGCCCGCGCTCCGCAGGTCGTGCTGTGCGACGCCGCGAAGGATCTCCGTTCGGACGGGCGTGATGCTCAACAAGCTGTCGCCGCGGACGCGTGCAGCAGAAAGCGCGTCTCGCGCCGCGGGCACGCCGCCGAGGACGTCGATCAGGACGTCCGAATCAACCAGGACGCGCATCGTGATTGTCGTCCCTCAGGGCGGCGAGCTCGCGCTGGCGTCTCCGCGACTGTCGAGCATCTGCCCGTCTTCCAGCGGCGATGATCCGCAGCGGCTCCTTGCCATCCTCGCCGGCCCACAGCCCAAATGCACCGTTGAGGGCTGCCATGAACTTCTCCAGCGAGGGCTCTGCCCCGTACTTCTCGTCGATCGCCTCACGGATGAGCTGCGACTTCGTCCTGCCCGTCGCGATCGAGGCGCGTTCCAGTGCGGCGCTCTCCTCCGGTGTCAGGTAGATCTGCGTTCGGTCCACGATGTATGTATACATCGGGCAGAGCCTATCGTCGAGGCCTTCACCCGCGAGTACCCAGGATCGCCTGGCGCTGGATCCCACTGGCGACGGACTCCACGAAGCGAGTGACGCCGGCCCCCGCCGATGCGCCACCCGCTCCGGGATGTCGTGAGAGCCGCCGCGCCCCAGCGGGCGGCCCGCGCGGCCCGCCGCTACCCCGCGGCGCGGAGCTCCGCCTCCGCGTCGGCGACCTTGACCAGGATGCCGGCCCGCAGCGAGTCGAGCCCCGTCCAGACGCCCTTGGTCGCGTTGCTGATGGACGTCAGGTTGCTCTTGAGCGTCCTGATGGCCTCCAGCTGCTCGCGCACCCCCGCGAGGGCCCGCGCGATCGCCGCCGCGTCGACCTCGACCTCCCGCTCTTCCAGCGTGGCTATCGCCAGGAGGCGGGCCAGCCGGATTGCCGCGGCCAGGAAGGCCGGCTCCGGCGACTCCGGGTCGACGACGCAGTAGACGTCGCCGCCGATGACCGTGAAGGGGTCGATGCCCGAGGGTGCGTGGGTCGGGGTGAACACGATGACCCCCACGGCCGCGCCGCGGTTCTCCTTCGCCTCGCGCACTTCCTCGCGGATTGCGCGGAGCGACATCGGGCGATCCTTCGCCTCGATGACCACGCGCACGTCGTGGCCGCGGGTAAGCCCGGGGTCAAGGGTGAGGACGAAGTCGCCCTTCTTCGACTTGAGGACGGAGCCCGTCTCGGCCGCTGTCCGATCGAGCAGGTCGCCGGCGCCGCGGGCGCCCTCCGCAAGGAGGCCTTCGAGGAGGTCCTCGAAGTCGCCGCCCTTCGCGGTGCCCTTGGCGCGCTCCTGGGCGCGAGCCGTGGAGGCGGCCTCCAGCGAGGCGATGCGCTCGTTGAGCTTCGTGAAGCCCTCGGTCATCTCGCCGCGGAACTGGAACAGTGGGGAGCCCAGGCGGGTGGGATCGAGGAGCGTGGCCAGCTTGCTGCCGTCGCCGTCCATGAACGTTCCGAGGAGCGTCTTGATGCGGCCGATGGCGCTGTCGCGCTTCGTCTCGTCGAAGAGCTCGTCGGTGAGCGAGCGGAGCTTGCCCCGGTCGCCCAGGAAGGTCTCCAGCGTGCGCGGGAGGCGCCCGTCGACATCGGCGAAGTTCTGGCGCAGGAGCTGGTCGAGGGCGGCGGCCGCCTTCGCGTTGGCGTCCTCCGTCTGGCGCAGGAGCGTGGCGAACTCGGCCCGCACCGCGTCGACGTTGACGGTCACGCCGGCGTCCATGAGGGCGGTCAGGCCGATTTTGAGGGCACGCTCCGCGAGGCCCGCGCGCTCCTCGACGGGTCGCTCGGCGACGAAGGCGGCGAGGCTGGCGTCGGCGAGGACAAGGCGATCGACGACGATGCGGTCGCGCTCGACCGAGATGTGCGTGGCCGTGGCGGGGGAGCTCGCCGGCGTGGCGATCGGCGGCAGGCTGGTGGCCGCAGAGCCCGCGATGGGCGGGCGACCGGCGGGGGAGGAGAGGCTGACGACGTTGGCGGGGGCGTCCATGCCGCGGACTCTGGGGGGTGGGCTGTGCCAGCTAGGGTGTCACGGCGATCAGCCAGCGCGAAGAAACTCCCCATAGCGGCGTTCGAGACGGACCGGATCCGGACGGTCAGCCGGCCGGTGTGGCAAGAGAAGCCGCGCCCCGTGGATCTCCTGCAGGCCGACAACGAGCATCGGCCCGTCGCGCTCGGCCAGAATGGCCTCGCGGACCTCGATCACGTAGTCGGGTCGGATCGCGAAGAACAAGCGGTCAAACGCGGCGTGATGCAGTTTGCATAGAGCGATGCCATTGCTGACAACCGGTTCGCCCTCCGGATCGGAGTCTGGCGTGATGTGTGCCGCGTCGAGCAGTTCCTGGTGGCGCAGGCTGCACAGGGCACATCGCTCCTGGTACGCCCGGATGACCCTTTCGCGGAAGACGACCTGGTGCAGACGCTGACGAACGGTCCGGGTCACATACGCGCGTCGGGCCTCAGCGGCGTCGTCAGATACCAGGTGGCCGGCTACGACGGGAGCAAGCGCGGCCGACAGGTCATCGACCTGAAGGGTGAACCTCAGGCGAGAGGGATCGTCATCAACGACGAACACCGGGTAGACGGCGACATATGAGCCAGGCTCAATTGCGTGGAAGTAGACCAATGGCACTCGCTCGGCCATCGCCCGCCGGAGCCCAACGTTGTCACGGTGTTGTGGGTCAGTCCCACGATAGGCGTAGCGAAGGGTTCCTGATCGATCGTCGAAGCTATCGGAGTAAGGACCTCGGACGATCGTCGTGATCGACAGCGGCAGTGCGCAGACGGCCGGCTTCCAGATTCCTTGTGGGCCGACGAGAGGCACGCGCCGGCCGCCGACCGCGAAGGTCTCGAGTGCGATTCGAGACAGGGCCTCACCCAACTCGGTTCGCTGCTCCGTAAGCCAGTCAAAGACGGCGCGGCGTATGGGACCATCGGCAATCCCGATCACCGTTCCAGGATAACGGTGGACCGCTCGATCAGACTCGGTGCAATCGCAGTCGGGCAGGTCCCTGAGGTGCGGGAGTTCGTCGACTTGTGTTCCGTGCCGCTGGGCCCGGTCGGGACCCACGGTGGTGTCCCGCCGGCGAGATACACAGCAACCCAGCATGCTGGTATGCTTGCCCGATGAAGGTGACGATCGACCTCGACCCGGAGCTCTATCGCGCAGTGAAGGTGGAGGCCGCGCGAGCCGACAGGAGCGTGCGCGAGATCGCGGATGAGGCGCTCGCCGCGTGGCTCGAGCGAGTCGAGGACACCGAGGACGCCGCAGCTGCCGCCGAGGCGCTTGCCGAGTACGGCCGCGACGGCGGTGTCGCGGCAGACGAGTTCTTCCGCGCCCACGCCGCCGAGACCCGGGCGACGTACGGTTCGTCCGGCGAAGGGTGAGCGATTCGCCCTGGCGGGTCGACCTGGCACCGGCAGCCCAGCGCCAGCTCCGCAAGCTGCCGCCCGACTCGACGGCCCGCCTGCGCGGCCCGATCCTCGCCCTCGCGCGCGATCCGCGCCCAGCGGGTTCGGTCGCCCTCGCCGGGAGCCCGTTCTGGCGCCTGCGGGTGGGTGACCTCCGGATCGTGTACGCGATCGACGACGCGGCGCGCACCATCGTCGTCCTTCGCGTCGCGCGTCGGAACGAGAGCAGCTACCGGCGCGTGCGGTGAGCCTCGCGCGGCACCACTAGGAAGACGATGGCAGTGAGGCCACCGCGCCGGCCAGCACCCGCTCGCTGACGATTGTCCCTTGGCTGGCCATGCCTGTTGTGTTTCTGGTGGATGGTGCTAGTCTTTCCACATGGATCCGGACCGAGACCTCCTCACGACCGGTCAGGCTGCGGCTCGCCTCGGCTGCTCTCGCCAGCACGTCGTGGACCTTTGCCGGCGAGGCGACCTCGCATGCCTGACCGTCGGGACGCACCGTCGTGTCCGGGGCGCCGATATCGAAGCGCTCGCATCCTCGCGTACGGGCGCCCGAACGAGCGGCCGGGCCCCCCGGTCCGAGCAGGTCCGCTCGCTATGGCTCCACCGGGCGGTGGCCGGCCGGTTGGCGCGTGACCCGGAGCGCGGCCTGCGAAGGGCGCGCCACAACCTCGACCTCCTGGAGCGGGCACACCCCGCCGGGATGAGCGCGCGGTGGCTGGCGCGGTGGCGCGGCCTGATCGACCACGGGCCGGAGGCAGTCATGCGCATCCTCGTGGCCGAGTCCGAGGAAGCAGACGAGCTTCGCCAGAACTCGCCGTTCGCGGGCGTGCTCCGGGAGGTCGAGCGCCTCGAGATCCTTCGAGCCTATCGGCGCCACGTTGGAGCCGCGCCGCGACCCGCGAGCCCGCCCCGAGCCGGATGAACCGCGTCCAGCTGGAGCACGTCCTTCGCGCCGCCGCCACGATCGTCCACGACCCCGATCTGCTCGTCATCGGCAGCCAGTCGATCCTCGGGACCTATGGCGAGGATTCCCTGCCGGTCGAGGCGACGACGTCGATCGAGGCCGACCTTGCATTCCTCGACGATGCGGATGGCTCGAAGGCCGACCGGGTGGACGGGGCGATCGGCGAGCTGTCGCGGTTCCACGAGACGTTCGGCTACTACGCCCAGGGCGTCAGCGTCGCGACTGCAGTGCTCCCGGATGGTTGGGACACGCGAACGGTCGAATTCGCACCGCCGGGTGCCGCGCCGGCCCGGGCTCGGTACCTCGAGCCGCACGACTGCGTCGTCGCCAAGCTCATCGCCGGCCGCGAGAAGGACCGAGCGTTTGCAGCCGCCCTGATCATGGCGGGCATCGTCAGCCCGGAAACGCTGACCGACCGGATTCGGATGCTCTCCCGCGTGGACGCCGAATCGGTCGGCCGCCTGGAGGCCTGGGTTCGCGGCTCGGCCCGCTGATCAGCCGCTGCGGCCTCCGACCACGCCCGGCATCCAGTCGAGCTCGGTTTGAAGCGATCCGGCCGCGACCTGTCAGACTGGGCTGACCGCCGCCTCTTCGCGCGACATCCGGAGACTCCCGCACCATGGCCAGCACCGTCTACCTCTCGTCCAGCGGCATCGTCAACGTCCGCGCCGAGCTCGACCAGCTCACCGGCGTGGAGCGGCCGGTCGTCATCGCCCGGATCGCCGCTGCACGCGAGCTTGGCGACTTGCGAGAGAACGCCGAGTACGAGACGGCGCGCAAGGAGCAGTCCATCCTCGAGGGGCGGATCAAGCACCTGACCCTGCTCCTCCGCGATGCCGTCCAGATCGAAGGCGCCTCGACGAGCCACGTCAGCCTGGGCACGACCGTCACCGTCCAGGACGAGCTGGGCGAGGAGACGTACACGATCGTGGGCAGCCACGAGGCGTCGCCCACGGACGGGCGCATCAGCAGCACCTCGCCGATCGGCCGGGCCCTCATGGGCGGGCACGCCGGCGATACCGTGACCGTTGCGGCGCCGAGCGGGCCATTCGGACTGCGGATCCTCTCGCTCGCCTGACGGCGCGATCCAGGCGCGGAGCCCAGCCCCCGGAACGCTCGCGCCATCGGAACGCCCGCCATCGGGTGACCCGCGGGGGCTACCATCCTGCCTGGCGGCTGGCGAGCCGGGTGGCACCAGGCGCCCGGTCTCGCATTCGGCCACGTTCGATCCAGGGAGATCCGGCAATGCCGTTCTCGGTGAACCTCGGTGGCTTCGGCGTGTTCGGGAGCCGGTCCGGGTCGGCGCCTTCGCCTTTTGATGCCATCAACGGCCCGCGCCTGGCCGGGCCGCAGGGGAGCCATCCGCTGCACTCGGTCCGGGCCGACGAGCTGGTCCGAGCCACCGACGGGCCGATCGGCGGCGAGATCACGCTGGACCAGCCGGCGCGCGTGGGCGACGGGATCACGGGCACGATCCGCCTGGCGGCGATCCAGCAGGTCGTCGCCCGCGGCGCCACGCTGCGCCTGGTCGGGCTGCGCCTGGACGAGGTCACCCGCTCGGAAGACAACCACGACAGCGACGGGCACGTCACCAGCTCTGCGCAGTGGGTCGAGGTCCACGGCGCGCTCTTCAGCAACGACGCGTTCCCCGAGCCTGCCGTGCCCTCCACGCTGGAGCCGGGCGCGACCTGGGAAGCGCGCTTCGCGGTGCCGGCGCCGCCCCTCGGTCCGCCGACTGCCCACCTGGGCGAATCGATCATCGCCTGGGCGCTGGAGGTCCACTGGGACATCCCGCACGGTCACGACCACTTCGTGGCCACCTATCTGCCCGTGGCCCAGCACCCGGATCTCCTGCGGGCCGGCGTCGGCAAGCAGGGCGGCGTGAGCCTGATGCAGGGCGTCCCGCTGGGTGACGCGCTGATCGGCGTCACCTCGCCCCTGCCGGTGCCCGCCGGCTCGGAGATGGTCGTCGGCGTGCGCTGGCCGTCCGCGCCGGCCGGGCAGAAGGGCCGCGTGGAGCTCCATCGGCGGACGAACGCCCCGAACGGCGCGGAGGGGATCATCGCCTCTGCTCCGATCGATCCGGCAACCCTCGCCGGCGGCGTTGAGGTCCGGCTCCTGGTCCCCGAGGGCTCGGCGCCCTCGTTCGACGGCGCCGGGCTGGAGATCGACTACGTGATCCGGGTCCTGGTCGACCGGCGTTTCCGGACCGACGCTGCGATCGAGCGACCGGTCGGCATCGTCTGACGCGGCCGGCAGAGGGACCTGTCAGTCGATCATCGCCCCGAGGGTGCGGATCAGGTTGAGCCCGGCATCGACCTCATCGCGCGGGGCATACGGCCCGGGCATCAGGAAGCAGGGCCGGGCCGCCAGCGCGAGCCCCTCGACGCGACCCCACGGCTCCGGGACCTGCCGACCGGCGCACGCCTCGGCGATGCGCTTGTAGACGAGCACGACCGCCGCCGGGCGCCAGACCGCCACCTTCTGGAACAGCGGCCCGACCCCTGCCCGGAGCTCGGCCGCGGTTGCCGTGTCGCGCGCCGTCGGGAGCTTGAGCAGGTCCGTGATCCCGTGGCCGGCCTCGACAAGCACGTCATCGGCACGGTCAAGGTCCGTGTCGGACGGCAGGATCTGTGCCTGCACGAGGCGGCGCCAGAACGACCGCCCGAGTCGTCCCTGGTGGTAGTGGCCGGCAGCCACGCTCACCGGCGACGGGTTGAGCCCCACGAACAGGAGGCGCCCGGGCTCAGGCGGCAGGTCCGCCAGGGTGTCCACGGGAAGGCCGTCGAGGATGAGCGTGATCCGGTGGCCCTCGCTTCGCTCCCGCATGGACGGAAGGGTAGGGGATGGACGGGACGGCCGGATCCGAGGCCGCCGGGGCGTCGGGCAGAGAGCACCTGTCGACGGATCGAGTGATCCGGGCGTCTTGACAAGCGTACTGTGTAGCGTATCGTAAACGTCATGAAGACCATCGGTGTCACCGACCTCCGGCAGCGGACGGCCGAGGTGCTCGACGAGATCGCCGGGTCCGCCGAACCGGTCGCGATCCTGCAGCGATCCCGGAAGATCGCCTACCTGGTGGATGCCAACACCTACGACGCGGACAGGGCCGAGCTCGCCAGCGTGCGGCGCCAGCTCTTCCTCCGCGAGGTCCGCGAGGCCGAACGGGAGTACGAGGCCAGCCCCGCGAAGGAATACCACGACGTGGAGGAGCTGATCGCCGATCTCGGGCTCGCCGAGTAGGCGGTGAGGCTCTCGCTCGCGCCACGGTTCCGGCGGCGTGCGGCCAAGCTCACCTCTGTGCAGCGTGCACTGCTCCGGGCGGCACTTCGGCGCTTCGCGTTCAACCCGCGAGACCCGCTCCTCCGGACCCACAAGCTCGCGGGGGACCTCGCCGGGTATTGGGCGTTCTCCGTCGACGACGACCTGCGTGTGCTGTTCCGTTGGGACGGCGACCTCGCGACGCTGGTGACCATCGGCAGCCACGATGAGGTCTACTGAGCGGCCGATCCCTCCGAGCGGTGGGGCGCCGTGTCGCGGCTCTGCGGGTGTTCAGCCGCTCACTGGGTCGGCGTGCCAGGCGGGATCGCCGTATCGATCGGCGAGGAGCCGGTCGGCCGCCAGGAGCTCGGCGGGCAGGAACGGGGCTCGTTCGGCGGCGTCCGCGCCGAATGCCTGGAGCACCGCAGCCTCGACGTCGCCCGCCGCCGGCGCGGCGCCCAGCTCGCGGGAGATCGACGTGACCCCGACACGGCGGCTCCTCGTGCGCTCCCAGCGCGGATCGCCGGCCGCGCCCGGCCCGTTGCAGACGCGGGCCAGCGCGTCGAGGTCGGCGTCCACGAGGAGCGTCGCGTGGACCAGCAGCGCGCGTCCGCCCAGCCACGCGGCGACGCCCGACAGCTTGCCGCCGGGCGCCACGATGTCGCGCTCGGTCACCTCCGCAGCGACACCCAGGGCCCGACACGCGGCTGCGAGCGGCACCAGGACCAGGCGATAGAGGCCGGGCAGCCGCCGGAGCGCCGGGTCCGCGGCGAGGACCGCGTCCTCCGGCCGGATCACCACCGACACGTTGAGGTTGCCCGGGTCGTGCCAGACGGTTCCGCCACCGGTGAACCGGCGGAGCACCGGGGCATCGAGCGCCGCTGCTGCGGGCAGGTCCACCTCGGCGGCCCCGAGCTGGAAGCGCCCGATGACCGCACAGGGCGCGTCGCGCCAGAGGCGGAGGACCGGCGTAAGCGCCGCCGGGTCGGCCGCGACGTGGCGCGCGATCGCCTCCTCCCGGGCGAGGTTCGTTCGCGGGTCGCGCTCGCCGTCGTCGGGGAGGTACCGCACGGTGGTCACCGCGCGAGCATCCGCCATCGCGGCCACGCCCCACCACCGCGGCCACGCCGGGCCACGGGCCGCCCCCGCCACGCGGCCAGGCTAGTCCTCGCCTGTCGCGGCCAGGTCGTCCGCCAGTCCCGCCGACTCCGCTTCGTTGCTGTCCCCGGAGCAGTTGAGGACCGCGGTGTACGGGTCGATGGCATCCTGATCCGCCTGGTGCTCGGCAATCCAGCCGTTCCACTCGGCCTGGACGGCGGCGGTGAACGCGGCGGTCGTGCGGGCTGACACGGTCACCTGGAGCGACGTCAGGCGCGATCGGAGCGTCGCCTCCCAGGTGGTCGCGATCGCCTCGTGACGGGCCTCGTGGGCACGCAGGTCGCCGATCATCGCCGACCAGCCGGCTGCCATCGCCGGGTTCGTCGGCGCCCAGGAGGGCATGTCCACGCCCACGGCCTTCGTGACGGTCGGGTTCGCGACGGTGGCAGAGGTCACCCCGTTGGACGTGCTGAAGGACGGGTCGCCGCCCCACCCGAACGTCGGTCTCGTGCGGGCCCAGCCGCTGTTTGCGCGATACGGGCTGTTCGTGTTCATGTAGGTGACGACCGTGTCGCAATCGGAGGTCCCGGGAGGGAGCCTGACCGCCCAGCGCTGGACCGGGAGCGCCGCCCGCGGCGCGAGAAGGCGCTGGAGCGCGGTGTTGCCGTGCCGGCGCTGCACGGCGTCCGCCAGCCGCACTCGGGTTCCCGCGTCGGCGCCCGCCATCAGGGTCCGCAGGGTGGCCGGGTTCGCGGCGATGTCGAAGGCCGGCGCACACGCGGCGGGCGATCGCCCGCTCTCGCGCCGTGGTGCGCGATCCTGGTTGCCCGCGCGGGCGAGTGCCGTCCCCATGGCCGATACGGTACCCCGGGCGCGCAAGAGGGGGGCCGCAGCTCGCTATTCGATCGGCGCGAATCGCGCAGTGAAATGTCGGAGCGCTGCCGGCTCGTGGACGATCCGCAGGCCGCGCAGGCCCGCTGCCCGCTTCGCCACCCATCGCACGACCTCGATGACGTAGTCCACGTGCGATTGGGTGTACGTCCGGCGCGGGATCGCCAGCCGGACCAGGTCCATCGCCGCGGGCGTCTCGCTGCCGTCCGGGTGACGCCCGAACATGACGGTGCCGATCTCGCAGCCCCGGATGCCGCCCTCCACGTAGAGCGCCACCGCGAGCGCTTGGCCCGGGTAGTGGAGGGGCGGGATCTGCGGGAGGAGAGCCCGCGCGTCCAGGTAGACGGCGTGCCCGCCGATCGGGCGGACGACGGGGATGCCGTCGGCGGTGAGCGCATTCCCCAGGTACGCGGTGGACCGGATCCGGTAGCGCAGGTAGTCCTCGTCCACCACCTCGTGGAGGCCCTGGGCGATTGCCTCGAGGTCGCGGCCCGCGAGGCCGCCGTAGGTCGGAAAGCCCTCCGTCAGGATCAGCAGGGTGCGGCAGCGCTCGGCGAGCGCGTCGTCGCGCACCGCCAGCCAGCCTCCGATATTCGAAAGCCCATCCTTCTTGGCGCTCATGGTCATGCCGTCGGCGAGCGAGGCGATCTCGCGGACGATCTCCGGCACGCCGCGGCCGGCCTGGCCGGGCTCACGGAGCTTGATGAACCAGGCGTTCTCCGCGAACCGGCAGGCATCGAGGAACAGCGGGACGCCGAACCGGTCGCAGAGCGCCCGCACCCCGCGCAGGTTCTCCAGGCTGACCGGCTGGCCGCCGCCCGAGTTGTTGGTGATCGTGACGAAGACGGCCGGCACATCGGCGCTCCGCGCCGCGAGCAGCTTCTCGAGCCCGACGAGGTCCATGTTGCCCTTGAAGGGATGCTCGACCTCCGGGTGGCGGCCTTCCTCGATCACGAGGTCGACAGCCTCCGCGCCGGTAGCCTCGACGTTCGCCCGCGTCGTGTCGAAGTGGGTGTTGTTCGGGATGACCTTCCCGGGGCCGCCGATCACCGAGAACAGGATCTTCTCGGCGGCGCGTCCCTGGTGGGTCGGGATGACGTGGGGGAATGGGAACAGCTCCTGCACGGCGGCCAGGAAGACGTACCACGACGGCGAGCCCGCGTACGACTCGTCACCGTGCTGCACGGCTGCCCACTGGTCCCGGCTCATCGCGCCGGTCCCCGAATCGGTGAGCAGGTCCACCAGGACGTCGTCCGCGTGGAGGTTGAAGAGATTCAGCCCGGCCGCCTCGATCGCGGCGCGCCGCTCGTCCCGGGTGGTCATCCGGATCGGCTCGACGGAGTGGATCCGGAACGGTTCGATGATCGTCTGCCAGCGGTCCATGTCGCGGACGATACGCCCCGGGGCGGGCTTCGGCGGGCCGCTCCCGGTCAGTCCCTGCGACCGCGCTTCAGCTCCGCCACGTCGAAGGCGGCGGTCGCGGACGACCAGTTCGGGGAGACCTCCACGCGCGTCGCGAGGATCAGCCTGGTCATCCCCGACACGCTGAAGAGGAGCGCGAAGGCGGGATAGCCCAGGGGCAGGATGGCGAGCAGGAGGCCCGACGATGTCTGCCCGATCGTCAGCCCGGCCGCGCTCCGGGCGACGAACGCCCCCTGGGCGCCGATCAGGTCCACGCCGCCGGTGAGGCGCAGGAGCCGCTCGTTCGCGGCGAGCGTTCCTGCCGAGGCACCCGACGACGCCATCGCGGCCACGACGCAGAGGACCAGCCAGGCCACGGGATTCCCCGGGAACGCGAGCAGCCCCAGGATCATCGAACCGCCGCGCAGCGCGAACGAGAGGCGTAACGTGCGCGAGGCGGAGCCTCGGTTGAGCCAGCCGCCAACGATGGTCGCGGAGACGAGCGACGCCCCCGACCCGATCGCGGAGAGCAGGATCGCGAAGCCGGGCGGGAGGTGCAGGACGCTGATGCTGTAGATCGAGAGGTACGGGCCCATGCCGGCCCCGAACGCGGCGATCGCGACGGCACGGATGAACCGGTCCGTCTCCGGTCGGCGTGGCGGGGCCTCTCCGCGGGGCGCGACGTGGACGCGGCCGGGAAGGTCCAGGCGGCGAAGCACTCCCAGCTCAGCGATCCCGAAGACGCCGGCGACCCCGAAGACGACCGCGTAGACGAGAAGGCCGATCGTGCCCAGCCCGGCCTGCACGATGATCGCGACGGGCAGGAGCAGGAACGCGCCCAGGCCCTGGGTGATCCCCATCACGCGCGGCGCGACGAAGCGCCGCTCCGCCTCCGGGAGGATCGCGCCGTACCAGGCCAGGAGGTTGGCCCCGCCGATCGAGGAGGCGGCTCCGGCCAGGCTCATCACCGCCGCGATCGCGACGATGGCGACCGGCGATGGGATCACATGGAACTCGTGCAGGATCACGACGCAGGCCAGCACGAACCCACGCGTCTCGCCGACGGCGAGGATGCCGAGCGTCACCAGGCGCAGGTTGCCGTTCGTGCGCCGCAGGAGCGAGGGGACCAGGAGCTGCGCCGAGCTGAAGGCGAACGGCAGGACGCCGATCACGGTGGCGGCCGCCGCGGGCGTTCCCAGCGCCAGCAGGAGCGGGATGGTGAGGCCGTCGCCGGCCAGCGCAAAGACGGCGGCCGCGGTCCCGCCGATCCCCTGGAACGTGCGGTACCGCGGCCCGCCGAATGCTCGCCACTCGTCGAAGGACGTGCGGGGACCGACGGCGATGCGGGGACTGGGCAGGTGGGCTCGGAGGCGGCGGGCCGGAGGCACGGGCCAATGGTAGCCCGGCCGGACGGCCGTCCCGGAGGCGCCGCTCAGTCGATCGTGATGGTCAGGCCGCTGCCGTCTTCGTCCCGGATGTCGATGATCGGGCCGCGGATGCCCGTCCGGAGTGCTTCACGCACCCGGTCGGCATAGCCGCTGGGGATCCCCGGCAGCGAGCCCGCAAGGCCGGCCAGGACGCCCGGCACCTGGAGGTCCACCACCACGCGCCCGTTCTCGCGGACCTGGACGCGGATCCGCGAGGGCGTGCCCGTCCCGCCGGCCTCGGCCGCCGGTTCGTCCCGGGCGCCCTGCGCGCGCTCGCTGGGCGCCCGCTCACGGGCACCCAGGGCATCCAGGATGGGGGCCGCTTCGGCCGGGCTGAGGCGCCCGTCCGCGACCATCTGCAGGACGTGCCCGATCGCGTCAGCCACCACGGAGGTCCTCCGCGCCGAGCTGCCGCTCCGCCTCGGCCACGTCGATCTCCCCGCGGGCGAGCGATTCCAGGACGGCCAGCGTGCCGGACGGATCCGCGGCGGCCCGGCCGGTGACCGGGACAGCCGGGGCTGCGGCCGGCTCCGTTCGGACCCGCCCGGAGCGGACCTCGATGTCCCCGGACAGCGTGCGGACCGCGAGCTGCGCGGCGCCGTCGCCGATGACGAGGGGGTCTCGCCGCCCGCTGCCGGCGCGCCGGTCCGGGTGGGCGCAGTCGATGTCGCCCGAGACGGTCCGGGCATCGATCGTGACGCCGCCCTGCACCGCGAGCTCCACGTCGCCGGACGTCGTGCTCACCACGTGGTCGCCGCCGGGCGCGAAGACGCCGGCGATCTCCACGTCGCCGCTCACGGTGATGATGCTGGTCCGGTCGGTCCGCGGCGCGTCGATCTCGACGTCACCGCTGATGGTCCGGACGGTCGCCGTGATCGGGGCCGCGGCGACTGCCCGGAGCGACCCGGACGCAGACTCCACGCGGAGATCGCCGCCGCCTCCCCGGACGGAGACGTCGCCGCTCACGGTTCGGATCGCCACCGAGCCGGTCACGTCCCGCACGCTCACGTCGCCGGAGCGCGCGCTGATCTCGAGGTGGGCGTCCCGCGGGACTTCCAGCTCAAGGGTGCCGCCGCCCACCTCGAGCCCAAAGGCGCCGCGGCTGCCGAGCCGGAAGCCGAAGACACGCCCGCGAATTGGCTGCCCGAGGCGGACGGAGTAGCGGCCGGGCTCGGTCGCCACCTCGATTGCGGGATGGTCCGCGGACGGGGAAACGAGTCGGACGGTCGTGCCGTCCACCCCGCGCACCCGGACATCGTCCGCATCGACGGCGACGATGACGGACCCGCCCGGCCCGATGTCATGCTCGCGGGCCAGGGAGCCCGCAGCGGCCTGCTCGTCGTGCATCGGTCAGCCTCCAATCGCCCGGAGCTCGACCGCCGCCGAGGCCGCGTCGATCTCGTGGCGGGCCAGTCGTTCCAGGACCTCGCGTCGTGCCGCGGCCAGGTCAAGTGCCTTCGCGGCGGCATTCGCCTGACCGGAGGCGTCGCTCGGACCGGGCTCCGGCGGTTCATCGTCGAGCGTCGTGCCGTCGCCGAGCCCCAGGGCGCGCAGGAGCGCCTCCACCCGGGCGCGGACGGTGGGGTAGGAGATGCCCAGCTCGCGTTCCATCTCCTTGAGGTTGCCCTTCGACCGGAGGAAGCTCTCCAGCAGGGCGAACTGCTCGCGCGAGAGGCGCGCGAACCGGCCCACGTTGAAGTCGCCCTCGAGCGTCGTCGCGCAGGATCGGCAGTGGAGCCGGGTGACCGCCAGCTCGCCGCCGCAGATCGGGCAGGTCGCGATCGCGTCGTGCGGCATCAGGCGCGCCCCTTCCCGTCGCGGCGTCCCCGCGTGCGCTGCTCCGGCCGAAGGCAGCCGTCGCGGCGTCGACGTTCGGCAGCTTCGGCGCGGGTGGTCGAGTCGTGCTGGATCTCGCGTGTGCCAACCCTGGGGATGAGGAGCTGGTAGTAGTCGTACATCCGTGCCTCCGGGTGCATCACGGCACCATGTGTTGAATGCATATTGCGCAGGTTGTTATCACTTTGTCAAGTCGGCTTTCTATATATGAATTGTGTGGGTGCAATGCCGTGCGCGAGGAGACCGTCGCCCGCGGCGATACGTGGCGTGTCGAAGCGGCTCGCGGACGTTACGATCCCGCCATGGTCACGAACCGGCTCGCCGGGGAGACGAGCCCATACCTGCTCCAGCACGCGCACAACCCCGTGGACTGGTATCCCTGGGGCGCGGAAGCGCTGGCAACGGCGCGCGCCGAGGATCGCCCGATCTTCCTCTCCATCGGGTACGCGGCCTGCCACTGGTGCCATGTCATGGAGCGCGAGTCGTTCGAGGACCCGGTGACGGCGGCCTACCTCAACGCGAACTTCGTGAGCATCAAGGTGGACCGCGAGGAGCGACCGGACCTGGACGCGATCTACATGGGTGCGGTCCAGGCCCTGACGGGCTCGGGCGGCTGGCCGATGAGCGTCTTCCTGACGCCCGACGGCCGGCCATTCCATGGCGGGACCTACTTCCCGAACACGCGACGCCACGGCCTGCCGTCATTCCGCGACGTCCTCGAGGCCGTCGCCGGCGGGTGGCGCGAGCGGCGCGACGAGGTCGAGCGGGCTGGGACGCGGCTGGCATCGCGGCTCGCGCCGACCGTCCGCCTTGGGGATGGTCCGGCGCCGCAGGACGCCGCCGTCCTCGACGGGGCGGTCTCGGCCCTCGTGGCCGGCTTCGATGGCGCGCACGGCGGCTGGGGGACGCCGATGAAGTTCCCGCAGCCGATGGCGCTCGAGTTCCTGCTCCGGCGCGCGGCGGCAGGCGACGAACGGGCACTCCCGCTCGCGCGCCGAACGCTGGACCTGATGGCGGCCGGCGGGATCCACGACCAGCTGGGCGGCGGCTTCAGCCGCTATGCGACGGAGCCCACCTGGCTCGTGCCCCACTTCGAGAAGATGCTGTCGGACAACGCCCTGCTCGCACGCGTGTACCTCCACGCGTGGCAGCTGACGCGCGAGCCGGCCTACCTGGCCGTCGCCTGCTCCACGCTGGACTTCGTGGCGCGCGAGCTGACCCTGCCCGACGGGATCTTCGCGACCAGCCTGGACGCCGACACGGACGGGGTGGAGGGCGCGACCTACACGTGGTCCGCCGGCGAGATACGCGAGGCGCTGGTGGCGGCGGGCCGTGATGCCGACGCGGAGCTGTTCGCGGCAGCGTACGACGTGACCCCCACCGGCAACTGGGAGGGGCGCACGATCCTCAGGCGGATCTCGTCGGACGCCGTGCTGGCCGCGCGTACCGGACTCCCCGAAGCCGACGTCGCGGCCCGCCTGGCGGCGGCGCGCTCCGCGCTCCTGGCCGCGCGGGCCGGACGGGCCCAACCGGCCCGGGACGACAAGGCGCTCGCCGGCTGGAACGGGCTGATGCTGGCCGCCTTCGCGAATGCGGCCGCGGCGCTTGCCCGCTCGCCCGACGCGACGCTCGCCGCCGCGGGGACCCGGTACCGCGAGATCGCGGAGCGCGCCGCCGAACGGCTCCTCGCGGTCCTGCCCGATGCACGCGGCCGGCTGCGGCGATCCTGGAAGGACGGGCAGGCGCGACACTCGGGCGGCCTGGAGGATCATTCCTGCCTGGCCGATGGCCTGCTCGCGCTCTACGAAGCCACGGGGAACGAGGGCTGGTACACGGCGGCGCGTGACCTGGCGGAGACGGTCCTCGCACGCTTCTCGGACCTGGCCGGGGGGTTCTTCGACACGGCCGACGACGCGGAGGAACTGATCGCCCGACCACGCTCGCTGGAGGACAACGCGCTGCCGTCCGGCAACGCGATGGCGGCCGTCGTGCTCCTGCGACTGGCCGCGCTCACCGGCGAGGGGCGCTACACGGACGCGGCCGAACATGCCCTGGGACTCGTGGGGACGGCGCCGGCTCGCTACCCGACAACGTTCGCGCAATGGCTGCTCGCGCTCGACTGGCGGGTGGGCCCCGTCGACGAGATCGCCCTCGTCGGCGCGCCGGACGACCCCCGGATGGGGCGCCTGCTCGACGTCGCTCGCGCGGGCTATCGGCCGCGCCAGGTGATCGCCGTCGCCCCGGACCCGATCGCGAGCGCCGTGCCGCTCCTCCAGGCCCGATTCGCGCTCCGCGGCCAGCCGACCGCGTTCGTCTGCCGGGGCTTTGCCTGCCGGCAGCCCGTGACCGAGCCGGAGTCGCTCGCGGCGCTGCTGGCGGGCTGACTTGCCCGGATCAGGCGGGCGGCGCGCCGTCCTTGCCGGCCGGGTCCCTCCGCAGCTCTCCGGCTTCCCTGCGGGCAGCCTTCACGCCCCGCCCCAGGACCTCCCCCCACTTCGGGAGCATCTTCGGGCCGCGCCAGACGAGCACGACGGCGAGGACGACGAGGAGGACGACGATGGTGTCGAGTCCGAACATGCGCCCAGCCTACGTCGTCGCAGTCGGGCCGTCCACGCGGTGCGCGCGGTCCTCCGACTCCAGCCCGCCCGCCCCGCGCAGCCACTCGCGGACGTTCTGGCCCAGGTGCGGGACGAAGTAGCCGCCTTCCTGGAGCACCACGAGCCGGGCGCCGGTCGAGGCCACCCGGCGGCCGACCTCGTGGTAGGCGGCGGTCGTGAGCGCGAAGTCGCAGATCGGGTCACGCGCGTACGTGTCGATGCCGAGGCTGACCACCACCAGGCCGTCGTGCCGGCCGGCCAGCCAGTCGAGCGCCCGGTCCAGCGCCGCCAGGTAGGCCATGTCGTCGAGCCCGGGGGGCTGGGGCTGGTTGAACGTGGCCCCGGCGCCAGGACCGGCGCCCGTCTCGTCGGCGTGACCGGCGAAGTACGGGTAGGCCCGTGCCGGGTCTCCGTGGATCGACGCGTACGCGACGTCGCCGCGCTCCCAGAAGATCTCCTGCGTCCCGTTCCCGTGGTGGTAGTCGACGTCGAGGATCCCGACCCTTCCGGCACCCCGGCCCACCAGCCACTGCGTCGCGATCGCGGCGTTGTTGAGGTAGCAGTACCCGCCGAACAGGGCGCGCCCGGCATGGTGGCCCGGCGGGCGGCAGAGACCATAGGCGACCCGCTCGCCGGCGAGGATCGTGTCGGCCGCCGTGAGGGCCACGTCGACCGCGTCGCGCGTCGCCGCCCAGGACCCGGCCACGATCGGCGTGGTCGTGTCGAAGCCCCAGTAGCCGAAGCGGGCGCCGGCGTTCCGGGGCTCCCGCGAGGCGCCCAACTTCCCTCGGAGGCCCGGCCGATCGAACGTGTCGGCCAGCATCCCGTCGGCAGCGCCGCCGCCGGCCAGCCATTCCGGCCAGGCCGACTCGAGGAAGCCCACAAGCCCGGGGTCGTGCACGGCCAGGATCGGGTCAAGCCCGTGGGCGACCGGTCCGGCGACCTCGAACGCGGGATCGGCCGCCAGGGCAGCGCGGATCGCCTCGGCCCGACCGGTCACCTCCCAGGCGGGGATCCGCACGCCACCGGCGACCTCGAACGACGGGTCGTGGAGGAGGTGGGTCGGGGAGTAGATCACGCGCACCACGCGAGCATAGCCGGGGATCGCCCGCGTGAATCGGGCCGGCGCATCGGCCGGGCAGGGCGTACGCTCGGCGTCGCCGGGCCGGCGAGAGGCCGCGACCGTGCGATGGGAGGCCGACGTTGGGGATGCGCGTACCAGACCTGGGGTCGCTCCTCTCGGAAGTGCAGGCCAGGCGGATGGCCCTGGACGCCACCGGATCCTACTTCGTGACTGACATCGACGCGCCGCACGCGGAGGACTTCGCAAAGTCGCTCCTGCTCATGAGCATTCCCCGGCGCGGCCAGAAAGACCAGCCGATCACGATCTACATCAACTCCGGCGGCGGGTCCGTGGGCGACGGGCTCGCCATGATGGAGATGATCACCCGGATGCGGCGCCGCTTCGACGTCCGGATCGACACCGCCGTCCTGGGCTACGCGTACTCGATGGGCGCCATCGTGAGCCAGGCCGGCGACCACCGCTCGATCGGCCGGTTTGGGACCCTGATGCTCCACTCCACCCAATGGATCCTCTCCGGCGAGGACGAGCGGATCTTCAAGGACTACCAGCAGCTCTCCGAGCACTACCAGCACACCGTGGCGGACCTCTTCGCGCGCCGGACCGCCTACCGCGACTCGGGCTGGTGGCGACGCTTCATCTGGTCCGGGCGTGAGCGCTTCCTGGGGCCGGAAGAGTGCCTGGAGCTGGGGCTGGTGGACGAGATCCTCGAGCCGACCAACATGCCGACGGGGGCGCCGAAGCCCGAGCTCCCACAGGCCGAGGTCCCGAAGGCCGAGGTCCCGAAGGGACGGTAGCCGGAGCCGGCGCGTCCATTCAGAACGCCTGATCGGTTCCGTGCCCCGGGCCTATACTCGCGCTCCCGTGGCTCCCCGCTCCGTCCCTGTCGCCGACCCGCTGGCGAGGTTCAGCCCGCCAGTCGCCGCCTGGTTCCGGGAGTCGTTCTCCACGCCCACCCCGGCCCAGGTCGGGGGCTGGGCCGCGATCGCCGCCGGCGGGCACGTGCTCCTCCATGCGCCGACCGGCAGCGGCAAGACGCTCGCCGCATTCCTGTGGTGCCTGGACCGCCTCGTGCGAGAACCGGTCGGGCCGGTGCCACGAGCCGGCGTCCGGATCCTGTACGTCAGCCCGCTCAAGGCGCTGACGTACGACGTCGAGCGCAACCTCCGGGCACCCCTGGCGGGGATCGCGCTGGCGGGAGCGCGGCTCGGGAGCCCGGTCCGCGCCGTCTCGATCGCCTCGCGGACGGGCGACACCCCGACCGAGGAGCGCCGCCTCGTCGCGAAACGACCGCCCGAGATCCTCATCACGACCCCGGAGTCGCTCTACCTGCTCCTCACGTCGCAGGCGCGCGAGATCCTGCGAGGCGTGGAGCACGTGATCATCGACGAGGTCCACGCCGTCGCCGGCACGAAGCGCGGGGCCCACCTCGCGTTGAGCCTGGAGCGCCTGGAGCACCTCCGCCCGCCCGGCGCGCCGGCGCTCCAGCGGATCGGCCTGTCGGCCACCCAGCGGCCGCTCCAGGCGATCGGGCGCTTCCTGGCCGGCGTCGGTGACGGCCGCGCGGTGACGATCGTGGATGCCGGGGCTCGGAAGGCGCTGGACCTCTCGGTGGTGGTGCCGGTCGAGGACATGCGCCACCCGGCCGACGCGCTCGCCCCGGACAGCCAGCCGGGCGGCCCGCGAGGTGGCGGCGACCTCCGCGCCAGCATCTGGCCGGCGATTCACCCGCCGATCCTGGAGCTGATCCGGGCGCACCGGAGCACGCTCGTCTTCGTGAACAGCCGGCGCCTCGCGGAACGGCTCGCACAGCGCCTCAACGAGCTCGCCGGCGAGGACCTCGTCCGGGCTCACCACGGCTCGATCGCCCGCGAGCAGCGGGTGGCGATCGAGGAGGCGCTCAAGGATGGCCGGCTCCCCGCGCTGGTGGCGACCTCGTCGCTCGAGCTTGGGATCGACATGGGCGCGATCGATCTGGTGATCCAGGTCGAGTCTCCGACCTCGGTCGCCCGCGGGCTCCAGCGCGTGGGCCGCGCCGGGCACCGCATCGACGAGGTCAGCCGCGGCGTGATCTTCCCGAAGTACCGCGGCGACCTGCTGGAGTGCGCCGTCGTCGCGGAACGGATGCGGGAGGGCCTGATCGAGGCGACCACGATCCCGCGCAACCCCCTCGACGTGCTTGCCCAGCAGCTCGTCGCGATGACGGTCATGGACCGCTGGTCGGTGGAGGACCTGCTGGCGACCGTGACGCGGGCGGCGCCCTTCGAGACGCTCACCCGGGAAGCCTTCGAGGGCGTGCTTGCGATGCTCGCCGGGGCATATCCCTCGGACGAGTTCGCGGGGCTCAAGCCGCGCCTCGTCTGGGACCGGACGACGGGCATGGTGGAGGGCCGGCGGGACGCCCGGGTCGTGGCGGTCACGTCCGGCGGGACGATCCCCGACCGTGGACTGTTCGGCGTGTTCGTGGCCGGCGAGGCCGGGACGCCCGGGCGCCGCGTGGGCGAGCTCGACGAGGAGATGGTCTACGAGCTCCGCGCGGGGATGCACGGCGACGTCATCGTGCTGGGGGCCAGCAGCTGGCGGGTGACGGAGATCACGTCGGAACGAGTGGTCGTCGTGCCCGCGCCCGGCGAGCCCGGCAAGCTGCCCTTCTGGAAGGGCGACGCGGTGGGCCGGCCGATCGAGCTGGGCCGCGCGCTGGGTGCGCTGGTCCGGGAAGCGGAGAGCGACCTGGTCCGCGGCAACGCCGGTCGGGAGGCCGTGATCGCCCGGCTCCGCGAACAGAATCACCTCGACGCGCTGGCAGCCGAGAACCTCGTCGCCTACCTGGAGGAAGAGCGCGAGGCGGCCGGCGCCCTCCCGACCGACCGCCGGGTCGTCGTGGAGCGCTTCCGTGACGAGCTGGGCGACTGGCGGCTGGTCCTTCTGACGCCGTTCGGGGGCCGCGTCCACGCCCCCTGGTCGCTGGCGATCGAGGCCCGCCTTCGCGAGCGGCTGGGCCAGGACGTCGCCTCGATCTGGTCGGACGACGGGATCGCGATCCGGCTGCCGGAGGGCAACCTCGACGGGGTGGAGGAGGCGCTCTTCCCCGACCCCGACGCGATCGAGGACCTGGTCGTCGCCGCCGTCGGAGGTTCCGCCCTGTTCGCGGCGCGCTTCCGCGAGAACGCGGCACGGGCGCTCCTGCTTCCACGCCGTCGGCCGGGCTCCCGCACGCCGCTCTGGCAGCAGCGCCAGCGCGCTGCCGACCTGCTCGGCGTTGCGAGCCGCTACGGAAGCTTCCCGATCCTCGTCGAGACGTACCGCGAATGCCTGGCCGACGTCTTCGACCTGCCCGCCCTCCGCGAGGTGCTGGCCGGCATCGCCCGGCGCGAGATCCGCGTCCACCGGGTGGAGACGCCGGTCGCAACCCCGATGGCCTCGTCGCTCCTGTTCGACTACGTGGCCGCCTTCATGTACGAGGGCGACGCGCCGCTCGCCGAGCGCCGCGCTCAGGCGCTCACGCTCGATCGCGACCTGCTCCGCGAGCTGTTGGGCCAGGAGGAGCTGCGCGAGCTGCTGGACCCGGACGCGCTCGACGAGACCGAGCGTGGCCTGCAGGCGCTCCGGGACGAGCGGCAGGCCGGCACCCTGGACCAGGTCGCGGACCTCCTGCGCCGGCTGGGCGACCTGTCGGGGGACGAGGTGGCGGCCCGCACCCGCGGCGGCGCGCCGGCCGCCGACGCATGGCTCGAGGCGCTCACGACGGCGCGCCGCGCCATCGCCGTCCCGATCGGCGGGGTGATCCGCTGGATCGCCGTCGAGGATGCCGGTCGCTACCGCGATGCCACCGGCGCCCAGCCACCCGCGGGCACGCCAGCCGCGTTCCTGGGGGCGACGCAGGATGCCCTGGGCGGCCTGCTCGCCCGCTGGGCACACACCCACGGCCCGTTCCTTGCCGTCGAGCCGGCTCGCCGCTGGGGGCTGCCGGCCGGCATCGTCGGGGAGGCCCTCGGGCGGCTGGCCGACGCCGGCACGCTCCTCCTGGGCGAGTTCCGCCCCGGCGGCGCCGAGCGGGAGTGGTGCGACCCGGAGGTGCTCCGGGTGCTCCGCCGCAGGTCGCTGGCCCGCCTGCGGCGGGAGGTCGAGCCGGTGGAGTCGGCGGCGTTCGCGCGGTTCCTTCCCGCGTGGCAGGGCGTCGCGCCCGTGCCGGCGCTGGGGACGGAGAGTCCGGCGCCCCATCGCGGCCAGGCCGCCCTCGCGCGGCTCGCCGAGGTCATCGACCAGCTGGCGGGCGTGCCGATCCCGGCATCCGTCCTCGAGCGCGACGTGCTCCCGGCGCGCATCCCCGGCTACCAGCCGCGGCTCCTCGACGAGCTGGGCGCCCTCGGCGAGGTGGCCTGGATCGGCTGCGGACCGCTTGGCCGGGACGACGGCCGGGTGGCGCTGTTCCGTCCGGGCACGGGCGACATCCTGCGGGCCGCGCTGGCGGAGTCCCGAGCGCTGGTGGCCGACGCGGCCCGGGGGCCGCGCCACGTGGCGATCCGCGACCTCCTGGCTCGACGAGGGGCCTCGTTCTACCGCGAGGTCTTCGCGGCCGCGGGCGGCGGAACGGACCGCGAGGTGCTCGACGCGCTGTGGGACCTGGTCTGGGCCGGCGAGGTGACAAACGACACGTTCGCGCCGCTCCGGGCGCTCCGCTGGAAGCGCCCCGGCGGGGATCGGCGGTCGCGGCCCGGACGGTTGGCCGCGCTTGGGCCACCCGAGGCGGCCGGCCGCTGGTCCCGGGTCGAGCCCGCCGTGGGGCCGGGTGGCGACGTGACCACGGGCGCAGGGTCGGCGGCGGGCGGCATCGCGGCCACGAGCGCCACCCACCGGTTCCACGCGCTCGCGCTGAGCCTTCTTGACCGGCACGGCGTCCTGACCCGTGAGGCAGTGATCGCGGAGGGCGTGGAGGGCGGCTTCGCCGCGGTCTACCCTGTTCTCCGGGCGCTCGAGGAGGCCGGCAGGATCCGGCGGGGCTACTTCGTCGACGGGCTCGGCGCCGCGCAGTTTGCCCTGGCCGGGGCGATCGACCGCCTGCGCGCCGTCCGCGACCCGGTGGCCGGCGCGCGACGTGTCGACCTCCTGGCGGCGACCGATCCCGCGCAGCCCTACGGCGCCGCCCTCGCCTGGCCGCGCCGGGACGGGTCCGACCGGGGGATCTTCGGGCGCGCGGCCGGCGCGTACGTGGCGCTCGTGGACGGGGTGCCTGTCCTCTACCTGGAGCGAGGTGGGCGCGGGCTGGTCACGTTCCCGGCGGCGGACGACACCGAGCGGCTGGGGCCGGCGCTGGCCGCTCTCGGGACGCTCGTTGCCGACGGTCGCTTCCGTGAGCTGGTCGTCAGCCGGGTGGACGGCGAGCCTCCGGGTCCCGGGAGCCGCTGGCGTGAGCGCCTGGCTGCCGCTGGCTTCGCGGCCGGGTATCGCGGGATGGCGTTGCGCTCGCGCCCGTAGCATGCCAACGAGCTCGACAGCCGGGCGGCGGTCCGGTTCGTGAATGTGGTGCCGACCCGTGCGACGATGAACCGATGGCCACCGATCCGCTCACGGCCTGGGCGTCGTGCTGGAGCTCGACGCGATCGACGACGAGGGCGGCCCCGGATCCGGCAGCCGTTGGTTCGAGCAGGGTCGTGCCGCGCTCTTCGCGCGGTGCCCCCACCTGGCCGCGTTCCTTCGGGCAGAGAACGCGGCCCTCCGCGTGACGGCCGAGCAGGTTGCGGCCCACGCCGCGCCCGGCTCCCGAGGCGCGAGGGTGGGCATCTCCATCGTCGAGGTCCGCCCGTCTTCGTTCGACATGGCCGTCCGGATTCGGGGGACGGGTGACGACCCGGGCCGGCCCGCGAACGGCCGCTGCACGATCGTGGTCGAGCGGCGAGCCACGGGTGAGCGGGTCCCGATCCCGCGCCAGGTGCGCGACGAGTTCGTCGCCATCCAGCTCGCGGCGCGGGAGCTCTGCTGACCGACGCGTGCCGCTACCATCGGTTCATGTGTGAGCTGCTGGCGGTCCGGTCCGACGCGCCGTTCGCCCTGTCGGACCTGTGGCCGCTGGCCGAGGGCCTCGAACGGTACGGCGTAGCCGGGTACGCATGGGGCGTTGCCTGGATCGACGCCGGTGGGGAGATCGCAGCCCATCGGGCCACGTCCGCCTTCCGGGACGACCCTGCCCGGGAAGCGGTCGGCCGCGCCGAGACCATGGCCGCGCTGGTCCATCTCCGCCGCCCATCGCGCTTCTCCTGGCTCGGAATCGCCGACACCCAGCCGTTCGTCGATGGCGCGGGGCGTTTCGCGTTCGCCCACAACGGCGAGCTGGTGCGCCACGGGCGGTTCCGGGCCGCATATCGAGCCGCCGGGCGGATCCACGGCCGGGCTGATTCCGAGGTGGGGATGCGGTGGCTGGAGGATGCCTGGACGCTCGGGCAGCCGGCAGGCGTCCTCCTTGCGGCCCTTCATGACGCGATGGGTGGCTCCGCGAACCTCGCGGCACTTGAGCGGGGCGGCGGGGCGACGATTCACGCCGGGAACGCGGAGAACCCCGTCTTCGGCTTTCGCCTTGGCGGCCTCCGATGTCTCTCGACTGGCGTCTACTCGCTCGACCGGTCCGTCTTCCGGCTCGTGGCTCCCGGCGCGCGCGATCGACGCCTGGTCCGGAAGGGGCGCGCCGCGGCCCTCTGATCTGCCGTCGGACGCGACCACCCCTTGACGTTGCCGCACCGGCGGCTACTGTGGATGGGCGGGGCTTCGTGTTGCTGCCACGGGGTGGACCGATGCAGGACTCGATCCGTCGCGACCGGGGGTGGCGCATCCGTGCGCGCCGCCGCGAGCCGGATCCGGTCTCGTGACACCGACGTCATCGGCGGGTCAGGCGATCGACATCGGCGAGCGGCCGAACGCAGCGCTTCCGCGGGGGCAGCTGGTCCGCCTGTCGTTCTACTGGCTGGGTCTCTCGTCGATCTTCGCCGGGCTGCAGGCGATCCTGGGCGGCCGCCTTGAGTTCGAGCACCTCGTCCAGCCGGGGACGGAGGGGACGGCGCTCTTCCAGATGACGGCGTTCGGCTCGCTGATCGCCGCGGTCGTCCAGCCCACCGTCGGCTCGCTCAGCGACTACACCGTCAGCCGATGGGGCCGGCGCAAGCCGTACATCGTCGTCGGCTCTGTTCTCGACATCGTCTTCCTCGTCGGCATCGCGAGCTCCAGCACCGTCCTGACGATCGCGGCGTTCATGACGCTCCTCCAGGTCAGCGCGAACACTGCCCAGGGACCGTTCCAGGGGTACGTCCCTGACCTGGTCCCTGAGCGGCAGGTCGGCCTGGCGTCCGCCCTCGTCGGCATGTTCCAGGTCCTCGGCAACGTGATGGGCGCCGTGGTCGCGGCCCTGGCAGTGGCGACCAGCCAGTACGCGGCGGCGACCGTCGCGCTCGGCGTGATCGAGGTGCTCACGATGCTCAGCGTGGCCCTGGGGGTCCGCGAGGGGCGAGCCGCGAAGGACCGCGCCGGTCGGTCGTGGGCGGCAATCGCGCGCGAGGCATGGGGGACCGACGTGCTGCACGAGCGGAGCTTCCTGTGGCTGGTCGGTTCGCGCCTGTTCGTCCTGATCGGCTCGCTGATGCTGCTGAACCTGGGGGTCTTCTACCTGGTCCGCTCGCTCGGCCTCGCGGAGAAGTCCGACGCCGGACAGGTCTACCTCATGGTGTCCGGCCTGGTCGCGGCCGGGGTGCTCCTGGCCGTGCTGCCGGCCGCGCGGGCCTCCGATCGGTTCGGCCGGAAGCCCGTGATCTACACGGCCTGCGGCGTCGGAGCCGTGGCCCTCTCGACCATCGCGGTTGCGCCCTCGGTTCCCGTGGTTCTCGTCGGGGCTGGGCTGCTTGGCATCTCCACCGGGTCATTCCTCGCGGTGGACTGGGCGCTCATGACCGACATCATCCCGAAGGCGTCCTCCGGGCGATTCATGGGGATCAGCAACGTCGCCACGGCCTCGGCCGGCATCTTCGCGACGGCATTCGGAGGGGGCCTCATGGACTTCGTGGGCGGCTCCGAGCGGCTGGGCAGCGGGCCCCGCGCCGCGATGGGGCTGGCGGTGGGCTGCTACGTCCTGGGGGCGATTCTCCTGCGGCGGGTCCGCGAGCCGCCTCGGCGCGCAGCCGCGGCGGACGGTCTGGCGGCGCGTCCCGAGTAGGGCGCCGGCCGCCGCTCCCGGCGCGAGACGCGGCTCGGGATCAGGCCGCCAGGCCGAAGAAGCCGAGGGCTGCCTCGCGCAGCCACGCACCCGCCCGGCGGGGCGCCCCCACACCGTCTCCCATGTCTTCGCGCAGCCGACGGCCAGTCGCGAGGATTCGCGCCGTCCACGCCCGCCACGTTGCCGGGCGAAGAAGCCACGCCGGGTCCGGTTGGAGCCAGACGGACGGCACGACCGCCCAGAGGAAGACAAGGTAGTCCAGCCGCACGGGCCGGGGCAGCCCGAACAGGACCGAGAGCTGGACGAGCGTGAGCGGGAGCGTGGCGAGCGTGAGGAGCCCGCCGATCGCCAGGAAGATGACGCCATGGAGGCGCGCCCTCGGAGCGAGGATCGGGAGGAAGACGAGCGGCATCCACTTCATCGCCGTGGCCAGCGCCCAGAGGAGGCCGGCCGTCCGCCGGCCGGTGAAGTAGGCGCCCCACAGGAGCAGGACCAGGACCAGGTCGATGTTGCCCGTGTCCAGGTTGGCGAAGGCCGGGAACGCGAGCAGCAGCGCCGCGACCGCGGTCGCGAGCGGGTGGCGGCGATACGCCCAGGTGACCGTCCAGAGGAGCAACAGGATCGTCCCGCCGCGCCAGACGAACCAGGCCACGTCCCAGGGCAGGAGGGCCCACGGCGCGAACGCGGGGAGGAGCCAGGGCGCGTAGACGTACGGCAGGAACGGGCTGGCGGGGTGGTAGGGATCGCCGCCGTTGAGCCAGATCCGGACGGCGGCCCAGTAGGCGCGCGCGTCGGAGCCGGCCAGCTCGCCACGGGCGAACATGCCGGCCAGCCCGATCCCGCCGGCAACCGCGAGGAGGAGGATCGCCAGCAGCCGGCGCCGGTCTCGCAGCCGGGAGACCTGGCGACGGAACGCCCGCCGGTAGATCCCGGCCCGGCGTCGCGCCGGGTGGTCCGCCCAGCCGCCGACCCGGCCGCCCGCGAGGTCCGTCGCACGCCGGATTGCCATGCCGGGAGTATCGCATCGCACCGGAGCGCCGTCGCCATAATCGGCGGATGGAGAGCCGCTGACGACATGCGGGAAGACTCGACCTCCCTGCTCGCCGACCGCGAGCTCGCCGCGCTCGAGGCCCGGATCGTCGCCGCCGAGCCGGCGTTCCTGGCCGACCTCGCGCGCCTCGTCAACGTGGACTGCGGGAGCTACACCCGCGAGGGCGTGAACGAGGTCGCAGCCTGGGCGGCCGCCTTCCTGGAGCGGCTCGGCGGCGAGGTGACCCTTCACGCGGACCCCGCCGGGGTGCTCGGCGACACTGTCGAGGCGGTCTTCCGGGGCGAAACCGGCGGCCCGCGGGCGCTGCTCATCGGGCACACGGACACGGTCTTCCCGGACGGGACCGCCGCCGAACGTCCCTTCCGGGTCGCCGCCGGCATCGCCACCGGCCCGGGGGTCACCGACATGAAGGCGGGCCTGCTCACCCTGCTGTACGGGCTCGAAGCCGCCCTGGCAGCCGGCAGTCTCCCGTTCGAGCGACTCACGGTGATCGCGAACCCGGACGAGGAGATCGGCTCGCCGGTCTCGACCCCGCACGTGCGGCGTGTCGCGGCCGAGAGCGACGTGGCCTTCGTGCTCGAGTGCGCCCGCGCGAATGGCGACGTCGTCTCGGCGCGCAAGGGGACCGTCGACTACGTCGTGACGATCACGGGGCGCGCCGCGCATGCCGGCGTCGAGCCAGAGAAAGGGCGCAGCGCGATCCTCGAGGCCGCGTACCAGGTGGTCGGCCTCCACGCGCTGACCGGCCGCTGGCCCGGCGTCACCTGCAACGTCGGTGTCATCGAGGCCGGAACCCGCCCGAATGTTGTTGCCGAGCGGGCCGTCCTGCAGGTGGACCTGCGGGCGGCGGACCGGGCCGGCATGGAGGCTGCGACCGCCGCCGTCCAGGCGCTCGCCGCGGCACCCACGGTCCCCGGCGTCAGGGTGGTGGCAGTGGAGCGCCATCGCCACCAGCCCATGGAGAAGCTGGCGCGCTCGGGCCGGCTCGTGGAACACGCGCAGGCGTGCGCGGAACGGCTGGGCTTCCGCGTCAGCGATGCATCGACCGGCGGCGCATCGGATGCCAACACGACCGCCGGGATGGGTGTTCCGACCCTCGACGGCCTCGGCCCGATCGGCGGGCTGGACCATTCGCCGGACGAGTGGCTGGACGTGGCGAGCATCGTCCCGCGGACGACGCTGTTCGCCGCGCTGCTCCTGGCCACCGGACGCGATCCCGTGGTCCGAGGCTGGCGAGGCGGACGCGGGTAGACCCGTCGGCTCAGCCGACTCCGAGGGCCCGGGCTCCGGCGGTCAGGACGACGGCGACCAGCAACCCGGCGAAAAGGTTCCTGCGCCACGCGACGAGCGCGGCGCACACGAGGACCGCGACGGCGTCGATGCCAACGCCGATCGTCGGGCGGCCGTCGGCGCCGGTGGTCAGCAGCACCTGTGAAGCGGCGATCGCCCCGAGCACCGCCGGCCCCACGAGGCGGAGGTACTCCAGGGCCCGCGGCGGGAGCCGCTCGAACGCGGGCGCGAGGAGCGGGATGGCGCGCGCCGGGTACGTGACCGCGGCCATGAGCAGCGCGAGTCCCACCAGCCCGAGGTTCATCTCGGTCCCGTCACGGCGCCAGCCCGTCTTCCGACCGGTCGGGGCGGCTGAATGATCCCGGGTCGGCGGGCAGCTCGTCGGGCTCCGGGATCCCGGGCTCCCGGCGGGGGACCAGCAGGCCCGCAAGCGGGCCCAGGAAGCCTCCCGCGAGCACGCCCGCCCGGGGATCGACCGCCAGCCCGACGACGACGGCGATGCCCACGCCGGCGACGCCGGCGACGATCTCCCGCCGGCCCGTGGCCAGGCCAACGGCAAGCCCGGCCATCGCCGCCGGGAAGACGACGTCGAGCCCCAGGACGCGGGGGTCGGGAACCGCCTGCGCGCCCAGCACGCCGACCAGCGTCGCGACGTTCCACGGGATGAATACGCCGCCGATGGCCGCAAGCCAGTACCCACGCCGATCGGCGAACCCGAGCCGCCGGAAGTGGACCAGGCTGAGCGCGAACGCCTCGTCGGTCAGGACGTGCGCCATGACCGCCCGTTCACGTCGTGAACGCCCGCGCAGCCAGGGCCCCAGGGCGGCCGCGTAGAGCAGGTGCCGCGCGTTGACGAGCCCGGTCAGGACCACGATCGCCGGCCAGCCGAACCCCGCGCCGACCATCCCGGCCGCAGCGAACTGGGATGCCCCGGCAAAGACCAGTGTCGAGAAGGCCATCGCCTCGATCACGGAGAAGCCGTTTGCCCGGGCCGTCAACCCGAAGACGACGCCGAACCCGGCCGCGGACGCGACGATCCCCAGCATGTCGAACAGGAGCCGCCGCCGGGCTGCCCGGAGCGTGGCCGCGTCCGGCACGCCGCTCACGGTGGCGGTCACCCCGGTCCTCGCCGGCGGCGAGCGGCGCGGCTCAGCGGAGCGCGGTCTTCCCGCAGCGGTCGCAGACCACGTACACCGCGTGCTGGTCGCGCGCATAGCCGGCCGCGTGGAACGTCCCGCCGCACCCGCCGTGGTGATAGGTCCACCAGCGCTCGCCCGGGTCCAGCGGCAGGGAGTCGCTCGCCATCGCCGGCTCCAGCTCCGCGTGCGCCGCGACAGTTGCGGCGACGGCGGCAGCACGTTCGGCTTCCGTCTCGCTCGAGTACGGGTAGGCCTGGGCGATGTTCGAGGTCACCGGGTCCTCCGCGGGCGGCGCGACCGCAGCGTGCGGCGCAGGCGATTCGCTGTCAGGCGGCGAGTATCGCACGGGCGCTGTGAATGGTGGACGACCGTCAGGCCGGCGGCTCCCCGAGCGCCTGGCGCCAGGCAGCCTCGAGCACTGCCACGACGGAGCCCGAAAGGTGCGCACCGAGTACCGCCGCGCAGGCCATGTTCCAGCACGCCATGATCGCCAGGCGCGGATCCCATGGCGCGACCGCGTCCTCGATCAACCCGATGGCCGCGTGCTGGAGCGGCCGGTCGGCGGAGCCGGGGCGCACCAGGCGCACCAGGTCGCCGAAGACGCCCTCCTGCTGCCCGCTCTTCAGCCGCGCTCCGAACCGCTCGACGTCGAGCCCGGTCAGGCCGCTGGCGATCGCGACGACGACATGCACGAACAGGTCGTCGAGCTCGCGGTTCTCGTCGGACGTGAGCCGCGGCCCGTCGTACCAGGCCAGCCAGAACCCCTTGTCCACCCGCTTGTGATACGGCTTCTCGGCGCGCAGCTCGCGAACCGCCGCGTCGAGGACGTGCAGGTCCGCGAGCCTCAGCTGGGCCAACCGGCCGAGAAGCGCGGCACGCGGTCCCGGAGGGAGCAGCGGATCCCGACCGGACGAGCTGCTCACCAGGCGGCCGGGAGCCCGAGGGATCGCGGGTCAGTGGCCGCGGCCAGGGTCCCGCCCCGGGCCGGTCCGCCCTCAACGAGCTCGATCGCGTGGGCGTGGCCCAGGGCCCCATCGAACGGCGCCCGGACGTCGAGGCGGTGGCCGACGGCGGCCAGCCCTTCGAGCAGCCCTGCCCGGAAGCGCGGCTCGATCACGACCGAGTCGGGTGGGGCGAAATGGCGTGGCGATGCCGCGTGCCAGCGGGGCGCGGCGACCGCGGTCGCGACGTCCACGCCGCCGTCCACGAGCGCCGACACGATCTGGGCGAAGATCGCCGGTTGGGCGTCTCCGCCCATCGACCCGTGGATCACCCAGGGCCGGCCGTCGCGGAAGAGCATGCCGGGCAGGAGCGTGTGGAGGGTCCGCTTCCGGGGGGCCAGCACGTTCGGGTGCGCCGGGTCCAGGCTGAAGTAGCTGCCGCGGTTCTGATAGGCGATCCCCGTCGCGGGGTCCACGACGCCGGAGCCGAAGCCCGCGTAGTTGGACTGGATCAGGCTCACCGCGTTTCCCTCGCGGTCGACGACCGCGAGGAAGATGGTCCCGCCGCCGGGCGGGTTGGCGGCGGGCCGCGGCACGGCGGCATGCCCGGGGTCGATCCCGGCGGCCACTGCCGCCCCGTACGCCGGATCCAGCAGGTGCTCGACGGGGATCGCGGCAAAGTCCGGGTCGGTCAGGAAGGCGTCCCGGTCGGCGAGCGCGTGCTTCGTCGCCTCGATCCCGGCGTGAACCCAGCGGAGGTCGGGGCCGGCGGTCGCGCCGCCACTCCCCGGGGAGAAGTCGCCGCGGGATGGCGCCGGCAGCGCCCGCAGGATGTTCAGCACCTCGAGGCCGATCACGCCCGAGCTGTTGGGCGGGTGCGAGGTTGCCGTGACACCCCGGTAGTCGAGCGAGAGCGGCGTCTCCCAGGTCGATGCGTGCGCGGCGAAGTCGGCCGCGGCGCACCCGCAGCCGGCCGCGGCGAGTCCGGCGACCTGGCGTGCCGCGACCTCGCCCACGTAGAAATCCGCCAACCCGGCGGTGGCGAGCCGCCCGAGCGTGGCCGCGAGGGCGGGCAGGCGCACCCGCTCGCCGAGCCGCCAGGGCCGTCCCGCGGGTCGGTAGACAGCGTGCCAGCCGCGGGCCAGCGTCCCGAGCTCCGCGTCAAAGACGAGGGCGGATCCCTCGACGGCGCGGACGAAGTGCTCGTCGGCGGGAAAGCCTTGCTCCGCGAGCCCGATCGCGGGGGCAAGGACGGCGGCCAGCGGCAGGCGCCCCCAGCGTTCGTGTGCGTCGGCCCACGACCGGACCGCACCCGGGACCGTGATCGTGAGCGGCCCGCGGAACGGGAGCGTCGCCAGCCCGCGAGCCCGGAGCGCCGCAGGATCCGCGCTCGCGGGGGATCGACCCGACCCGTTCAGCGCGGTCTGCGTGCTCGCCGCCTCGTCCCAGACCAGCCAGAACGCGTCGCCGCCCAGGCCGCATGCCTCGCCCATCACGGCGCCCAGGACAGCGTTCGTGGCGACCGCCGCGTCGACCGCGGTTCCACCCGCCCGGAGGACGCCGAGGCCGGCCGCGGTGGCCAGCTGGTGCGGCGCGACGACGGCGCCGGAGCCGCCGCGCGCGAGCGGGGTGGGCGCGAGCGGCCGGACGGGATCCATGTCGGCGCATTCTATGGCTGCCGGGGGCCTCGATGCCGGGTACGCTGCACCGGTGGCACGCTCCGTCTCGTCCGTCCTCGTCGGGACGCTCACGCTCCGCTTCAGCACGGGCCTCACGGGCGCCATGCTGGTCTACTACCTGGCGGACCTGCCGAGACACGGCGGGGAGCACGTCTCGTCGATCACGATCGCGGTGTTCACCGCGTCGTTCTTCGCGGCCGAGCTGATCCTGTCGCCGCTCTTCGGTCCGCTGGCAGACCGCTTCGGGTACCACCGGATCATGCAGCTGGGCCCGGCCTTCGGGGCCGCGGCCGTCATCCTGACCGGGATCACCACGAACCTGTGGCTGCTGGGCGGCACGCGCTGGCTGGAGGGTGCCTCCACGGCGGCCAGCGTACCGTCCATCCTGGGCTTCCTCGCGATCGCCACGATGGGCGACGAAGGCCTTCGCGGGAAGGCGGTCGCGCGTTTCGAGGCAGCGACGCTGGCCGGCCTGGGGATCGGGATCGTCGTCGCCGGGCCGCTCTGGACCCTCCTTCACCGGGACGCCTTCTTCGTCAACGCCCTGGTCTACGGCGTCTCCTGGGCGATCTACCGGTTCGGCGTGTCCGACCCGCGCGCGGAGCACGGCGGTCACGAGCACGAGCAGCGAACCAGCCTGGCGCGCTACCTCGAGATCCTCTCCGGCGCCCACGTCTGGCTGCTGGCGCCCACCTGGATCGCGGTCAACGCCGCCATCGGGCTGTGGACCTCCCAGTCGATCTTCCAGCTCGTGCGGCCGCGCGACCCGCGCTTCATCGAACAACGCCTGATGTCCGGCGCGTCGCCGCTCCTGGTGAGCGCGGGGCTGGCGGTGGGGATGCTCGTCTTCTTCGCCGGCCTGGTCTACTGGGGCAACCGGTTCAAACGCCTGCGCCGGACCACCATCATCTTCTACGGCCTGGGCGGGGGCGCGGTGCTGGTCGCCGCCGCTCTCGCGATCAACCACGGCGGCGGCCTGCCCGTGCTGGTGACGGCCGTCCTGATCGTGCCCGTCGTGGGCGGCCTGTTCGTCCTCGCCGGCGCCACGCCCGCGGCCCTGGGGCTGCTTGCGGACATGTCAGAGCCGTACCCACGCGACCGCGGCGCGATCATGGGCCTCTACTCGGTCTTCCTGGGGATCGGCCAGATCGCGGGCAGCCTCGTGGGCGGCGTCGCCGCCGACCTGCGTGGCATCGACGGCCTGCTGGTCGCCACGGTCGCCATGCTCGCCGTCGCGGCCCTGCCGCTCTGGCGGTTGCGCGGCGTCGAGCACCGCCTGGCCATCGGCGGTGATCCCGCGCCGGCCCCGCCCGTATGATGGCCCCGATGCCCAGCGTCGCGATCGTCACCGATTCCGCCGCGGACCTGCCCCCCGAGGTCGCCGCACGGCTCGCCATCTCGGTGGTGCCGCTCCTCGTGCGGTTCGGGACACAGGAGTTCCGGTCCGGCGTGGACCTGTCCACGGCGGACTTCTGGACCCGGATGCTCGCGCCCGACGCACCCTTCCCGACGACCGCCGCCGCGGCGCCCGGGGCCTTCGTGGACGCCTTTGCGGCCGCCTTCGCCGGTGGCGCGGAATCGGTGGTCTGCGTGACCGTCGGGAGCCGCCTCTCCGGCACCTTCGCAAGCGCCGAGATCGGGGCCAGGCAGCACCCGGGCCGGGAGATCCACGTGGTGGATTCGGCGTCGGCCTCCATGGGCGTCGGGCACCTGGCGATGCTTGGGGCAGAGCTTGCAGTCGCGGGCGGGACCCGCGGGACCGGCGCGGCGATCGCCGCCACGCTCCGCGAGCGCGCGCGGGACCTCGACCTGTACGTGGCGCTCGACACGCTGGCGTACCTGCGGAAGGGCGGCCGCCTCTCCGCCGCCCAGGCGACGATCGGGACGATGCTCTCGGTCAAGCCGATCATCACGGTGGTGGATGGGCTGGTGGACACCGCGGACCGCGTCAGGAGCCGCGCCAGGGCGCGGGAGCGCGTGATCGAGCTGCTGACGGCGCGGCCGGTCGAGCGGATCGGGATCCTCCATACGGGCACCGACGACGTGGAGGCATTCCGCGACGAGGTCGTCGCCCGGCTTCCGGGCGGCGTGGATCCGGCGCGCGTGAGCGTCCAGGCGATCGGGCCGTCCATCGGGCCCCACGTGGGCCCCGGCGCCGTCGGCGGAGTCGTCCTGCGCCGACGCTGAAGGGGGCTCTCCCATCCTCGGCCGCCGAGCCGGAGGTCGTCCCCCGCACCGGGACCAAAGGTTGCGGGACGGAGACGGGCCGGGTTCGGTACCATTGCGGTTGGCGCCCGGGCCATTCCGCCCGGGGTCAGCGTCCCCGTTCGGCACTCGCGGCGGGGCAGAGAACGGCCGGATGATCGGCCAACGTCGAACAGTCCGTCGTGGAGGGCGGTCCCGCGCACGGGCCGCAACGTCCCGACCGGCAGCCGTCCCGGAGGCGGCAGCGTGGCCGTCCCGAGGGGCGGCGATCGCAGCGGTCGTCCCGCGTTCCGGGCGACCGAGCAGGAGGACCTCCGCTCCATGACCACCGAACAGGTCGCCGCGACGATCAACCCGTGGGCCGTCGCCCAGCAGCAGTTCGACCTCGCGGCCGAGCACCTCAAGCTGGACCCGGGCCTCCGGCAGGTCCTGCGCGAGCCCCGCCGCGCGCTCACCGTGACCTTCCCCGTCAAGATGGACGACGGGACGGTCCGGGTCTTCACCGGCTACCGCGTCCAGCACAACCTGGGCCGCGGGCCGGCCAAGGGCGGGATCCGCTACCATCAGGACGTCTCGATCGACGAGGTCAAGGCCCTCGCGATGTGGATGACCTGGAAGTGCGCGGTCGTCGGCATCCCGTACGGCGGCGGCAAGGGCGGCGTCATCGTCGATCCCAAGAAGCTCTCGCTCAAGGAGCTCGAGGCGCTCACCCGGCGCTACACGACCGAGATCAGCGTCCTCATCGGCCCCGAGCGAGACATCCCGGCCCCCGACGTCAACACGACGCCGCAGATCATGGCCTGGATGATGGACACGTACTCGATGCACGCGGGCTACACGGTCCCGGGCGTCGTCACCGGCAAGCCCATCAGCCTCGGCGGGTCCGAGGGGCGCAACGAGGCCACGGCCCGCGGCTGCGTCTACACGGTCGTGGATGCGGCCGCCCACCTCGGCATCGATCTCACCAAGACCACCACCGCGGTCCAGGGCTTCGGCAACGCCGGGTCGATCGCCGCGCGGCTCATGCGCGACGAGGGATCCACGGTCGTCGCCGTCTCGGACACGCAGGGCGGGATCCACAAGGTGGCCGGTCTCGACATCGAGAAGGTCCTCGCCTGGAAGCAGGAGCACGGCACCGTCGTCGGGTTCCCCGGCAGCACGAAGATCACCAACGGCGAGCTCCTCGAGCTCCCGGTCGACATCCTGATCCCGGCGGCCTATGAGAACCAGATCACCGTCCGGAACGCGGCCAACGTCAAGGCCAAGATCGTCGCCGAGGCCGCCAACGGCCCCACGACGCCCGAGGCGGACCTGATCCTGGCGAAGAAGGGCGTCTTCATGATCCCCGACATCCTCGCCAACGCCGGCGGCGTCACCGTCAGCTATTTCGAGTGGGTCCAGGACCTCAACCGGGATCACTGGAGCGAGAAGATCGTCAACGAGAAGCTCAAGGAGATCATGGATCGCTCCTTCGCCGAGGTGCTGGCCATGTCGCTCCTCGAGGAGGTCAACATGCGGACCGCCGCCTACCTGGTCGCGGTCAAGCGTGTCGCCGACACCACCGCCCTGCGCGGCCTGTATCCGTAGAGCCGGGCGGCGAGCATTGGCGCCGATGGAGCGCCAACTCAAGCTCGACACGGCGCCCACGGCCGGCGGGAGCGATCCCGCCGGCCGTGGGCTGTCCAGGCGCGGTTTCCTTGCCGCCACTGCCGGGCTCGTCGTGGCCGCCTGCGGCCCGGCCGCCCCGACGGGCCGGCCGTCGTCCCCATCGCCGGGTTCGACCGGCCCGGCTTCACCCGCCTCGCCGGCGACGGGCTCGCCATCCGCGGGGATTCCCGGACCGCTCCCCTCGCGCGGGCCGAGCGCTGTCGCCGAGGAGAACCGGCGGCCCGGCGATAAGGGCTGGCAGGCCGGCCTCTACGGCACCCCGACCATCCTCGGGTACCTCGACCGGACGTCAGTGGCACCCGGCGACTCGCTCGGTCTCCATGTCCAGGGGGATGCCCGCTTCGACGCCCGCTGGTACCGGGTCGGCTGGTATCGGGGCGACGGCGGCCGGCTCATGCGGGTCGACGGCGGCCTCTCCGCGAAGCCGACGCCGGCGCTCGTCGTCGATGCCGCCTCGGGACGCGCCGAGGAGCCGTGGCCGGAAGTGCTGCGGATCCAGGTCCCGCCCGACTGGCCCAGCGGCATGTACGTGGTCGTCCTCGACCCGTCGGCGGGAACGGCCGGAACGGCTGTCTTCATCGTTCGGCCGGGCGCCGTCGCTCCCGCGTCGGTGCTGTACGTGAATGCCGCGGCGACGTGGCAGGCGTACAACCACCACGGCCCGTCCTTCTACGGCACGATCCCCACCGGCCTCTACGGCGGCGGGAGCGGCGAGCAGGCCCACGAGATCAGCTTCGACCGTCCGTATTCCGAGGCCGGCGGGGCGGGCTACCTCCCGCGCTGGGAGGCCGCATTCGTGCGGTGGCAGGAGCGCAACGGCCACGACGTCGCGTACTGCGCCGACCTCGACTTCGAGATGCACCCGGAAGTGGTGGGTGGTCGCCGACTCCTGGTCCTGCCCGGCCATCACGAGTACTGGTCCGGGCCGATGCGCGACACGCTGAAGGCAACGCTTGCCACCGGGGTCAGCGCCGCGTTCCTCAGCGCGAACACCATCTACTGGCAGGTGCGGCTCGAGCCGTCGCCGCTGGGACCCGGCCGCCGGATGATCTGCTACAAGTCGACGACGACGGACCCGATCACGCCGACGCACCCGGAGCTCACCACGTGCCAGTGGCGGCTGCCACCCGTGAGCAGGCCCGAGTCGCTCGTCATCGGCCAGATGTACGGCCACGTGGTCCGCAGCCCGGCCGACTGGGTCGTGGTCAACTCCGGCCACTGGCTGTACGAGGGGACGGGCCTCCGTGACGGCGACCGCTTCGTGAGCCTGGTCGGACAGGAATACGACACGATCCACCCGAAGGCGGCGCCCCCCGGCGTCGAGCTCTGGGCGCAGAGCCCGGTCGTCACGACCGGAGCGGAGACGGACCCGACGGGCCATCCCACCGTGCACACCGCGACGGTCTACACGACCCCCGCGGGCGGCACCGTGGTCGCCGCGGGCACGTACCAGTGGAGCTGGGCCCTCGACACGTTCGGCCAGCACTCCTACCAGGGCCGCTTCACGCCCACCGACCAGCGGGTGGCGCGCGTCACCACGAACATCTTCCGCCGCCTGGGTGACGGCCCCGGCTGAGCGCGACGACGGCCGCGCGTGGAGCCGCGGGTCGGTCGCCCCGACCCCGCCGGGTGGTCCCGGACCGGCCGGCGCACCCGAGGCCACGGTGTACCATCCCGGCATGCTCGACCACGAAGAGAAGTTCCTGTTCAAGGAAGAGATCGGTCACATGGGGACCGCGATGGCGGACACGGCGGTCCTCGACAACGTCGAGGATCTCCTCACCGACGTCATCACGAGCCCGCGGTTCGATTCCGAGGTCTTCACCCTGGAGCGGTCGCTCCAGGTCATGCTGGGCGCCCGCGCCGGCAGCACGCTGGTCGGCCTGCTGACCGTGACCCCGGAAGTCTTCGACGAGGTCGCCGAGGTCCGGATCTCGCCCGAGGTGCACGAGCGCCTGGTCGCGTGGCGGGCCCGCTTCGGCCTCGCGATCGACAACGCCCTCAACTTCCTCAACAACCCGGACGGGATCCAGGGCCATTCGTTCGCCACGCAGATTGCCCACATCGAGGACCGTCGCGTGCTCCAGGGCCGCCTCACCCTGGTCCGCTACAACAACGAGCCGCAGTTCTTCGTGGCTGATGCCAGCGTCTTCCTGGGCCTTGTCAGCGACGTGCTGGAACGGCTCGGCCCATACCTCGAGCCGGACGCGGTCGATCCCGAGACGATCGGGCGCCTCAAGGAGGCGATCGCCCTGGTCGAGCGGAAGACCACGCCGCGCGGATGAGCCGTCGCGGCGGCCACGCCACCGCGCGGCGACGGCCGCGATCGCGCGCCGGCCCGCAGGGACGGCCGTCGGCCGGCGTCGCCCGGCGGAACCGGCGCCTCGCGTTCGTCCTGCTTGCCGCGTTCGCGCTGATCGCGCTCGCCATCCTCGCGACGCCGTTCGCGACCGCGCCGGCGCACCCGTAGCCGACGCGCTCCGCAAGCGGTATGCGCCACCTCTACCTTGCCGCCACCGGCCAGAACCGGGGCAAGACCACCGCCTCGCTGGGTCTCTTCCATGCGTTCGTCGAGGCCGGTCTCCGGACGGGCTTCACGAAGCCGGTCGGCCAGCGCACGGTCACCGATGAGACCGGGATCCCGGCGGACGAGGATGCCATCCTCATGAAGGCCGTCTTCGGCCTCACCGACTCGAACGGCGTCATGAGCCCGGTCCACATCCCCCGCGGCTTCACGAAGGCGTACATCGCCGGGGAGGTGGTGGAGGACCTTGGAGCGCGGATCCTGCGGGCGCACGCCGTGCTGTCCGAGTCGAAGGATCTCGTGCTCGTCGAGGGCACCGGCCACGCCGGCGTGGGCGCCGTGATCGGGCTCTCGAACGCGGTCGTCGCCCAGCTGCTCGGCGCGCCGGCCGTCATCGTCAGCGAAGGGGGCGTGGGCCGGCCGATCGACGAGATCGTCCTCAACGCGGCGCTCTTCGAGAAGCACGGCGTGGCCGTGGCGGGCGCCGTCGTGAACAAGGTGGACCTCGTCGCGCAGCCCGGCATCGAGGCGGTGCTGGAGCGCGGCCTGGCCCGCCACGGGATACCGCTCCTCGGGGTCATCCCGTACCGGCCCCTCCTCTCGAACCCCAGCCTCGCCATGATCCTGGAGGGCACGCGCGCCGAGCTGCTCAACGCGGGCCCGGACCTCGACGCCGTGATCGGCGGGATCAGCGTGGCGGCGATGGAGCCGCACCACGTCCTCCAGCACGTCGTCGGGCGCCGGATCGTGATCGTCGCCGGCGATCGGGAGGACGCGATCGTCGCCCTGTCCCGGGCGCACCGGGCGGAGATGCGCCGGCCCGCGGTGATTCGCGGCGAGGTGCAACCCTCGATGCTGGGCTTCGTCCTGTCCGGCTACCGTCCGCGAGACGTGCTGGTCGACGAGATCCGCCGGGCGGGACTGTTCGCGTGCTTCCTGGACGAGGACACGTACATGGTGGCGTCGGACGTGCACGACCTGCTGGTCAAGACGCACCCGGCGGACCGCGAGAAGATCGCCACGATCAAGGCCGTCGTGGGCGAGGCGCTCGACGTGGGCCGCTTCCTCGATGCCGCGACCGAGGCCCAGATTCCGCGCTAGGTGCGTCAGGCCTCCGCGGCAGGCGGCGTCGCCACCGGGCGAGGCGCCGACCGTCGGATCCGGCGGACCACGACGAGCGCAACCAGTGCCAGCAGCCCGACGGTCAGGAAGATCGGCACGCCCACGATGAGGAGCCAGATCCCGGCGCCGGCGAGCCCCTGGGCCAGGCCGACAAGGGCCGCTGCGGCCTGGTCGATCTCGCGGGCCGGATCCCAACCCTCGCGCACCTGGGTGACGGCGACGGCCGGCGGTGGCGTGAAGCTCACCGTGAGGGTCCCGAGCGCGGCCTGGTCCTGCAGCGTCTGCTGCTGCGCCGTCAGCTCCTCGATCTGCTGCCGGACGCCCGTGAGCTGCTCCTGCACCGCCAGGACGTCGGGGATCTTGGTGGCCTTGTCCATGATCCCCTGGAGCGCGGCCTCGGTGACCCGGAGGTTCGCGAGCCGGGCGCCGAGGTCGACGACCTGGGCCGTGACCTCCTGGCTCGATGTCTGCTCCGCGAGGACCTTGGTGCCGAGCTTCCGGAGCGCGTCGAGCGCCTCGGTCCAGCGCGCCGCCGGGATCCGGAACATGACGCTCGCGGAGGCCTTGTCGGCTTCGCCGCTGCGCTGCGAGCCCGCCACGTACCCGCCGACCGCCGTGACCGCGCTCTCGGCGTCCCGGATCGCCGCCTCGAGGTCCGCGACCTGGAGGTCCAGCTGGCCGGTGCGGACGATCAGCGGGCCGCCGACGTCCGGCGCGCCGACGGGGCCCGGCGCCGCGCCTGCGGCGGGAACCGTCCCGATACCCGCCCCGCCGTTCGTGGAGCCGAGGGCCTGGTCACGCGCCGCGGGCGCGGCGGCGGCGGTGGCGGGCTCCGCCGCGGGAGCGCCGACCGCGGAGAGCGGGCTGCCGGCCGAGCTGCCACACCCTGCCGCGAGGAGGGCGGCGGTGACCAGGAGGCCGCCAACCGCGATGGCGACGCGCGTTCGTGCGCGTCCCCGGATGTCTCGATGCGCCATCACGTCACCCCACGGCTGGTGGACGGCGGCGCGATTCCGCGTCGCTCGCCCCGGTGACGCGGGGGGGCCCGGCCCGGTTCCGGCAGCTCAGCCGAGGTGGATGTTGTCGATGAGGCGCGTGGTGCCGAAGCGCACCGCGACCGAGAGCATGGCGGGCCCCTCGACCCGCTCGAGCTCCGCCAGCGTCGTGTCGTCGGCGCAGGAGACATACGCCAGGTCCGCCCGGGGCTCCGTGGCAATCACGGCGGCGACGCAGCCGCGGATGGCTGCGGCATCGCGTTCGCCCGCCGCCCACGCGTCGCGGCCGGCCAGCAGGGCGCGGTGGATGACCGTGGCGGCGGCCCGGTCCGCCGCCCCCAGGTGCACGTTGCGGGACGAGAGGGCGAGGCCGTCGGGCTCCCGCACGGTCGGGCAGCGCACAACCTCGGCGATCCCGAGGTCGCGGGCCATCCTGTCGATCACGCGCAGCTGCTGGCCGTCCTTCTCGCCGAAGTAGGCGCGGTCGGGCCGCACGACCCCGAGGAGGACGGCCACGACCGTGGTCACGCCCGCGAAGTGGCCGGGCCGGGCCGCGCCCTCCAGCGGGAGCGTCAGCCGCTCGACAGTGACGGACGTGTCGAACCCGGGCGGGTACACGTCCTCCACGGAGGGAAGCCACGCGAGGTCCGCGCCGGCTTCGGCGCACAGCGCGAGGTCGCGGGCCTCGCCCCGGGGGTACTGCGCGAGGTCGGCGGGATCGTCGAACTGGCGAGGGTTGACGAAGATCGAGACCGCGACCGTCCCGCACTCCTCGCGGGCCCGGGCGATCAGCGAGCGATGGCCGGCGTGAAGCCAGCCCATCGTCGGGACCAGGCCCAGCGGGCGGGGGAGTGCGGCGAGCGCGTGGCGCAGCTCGGCCCGGCTCCGGACGACGTCCACGGGCGTCGGTCAGAGGTCGCGATCGAGCGGGATCCCGGCGTCGATCCGCTGCGGTCCGCCGGCGCCCCGGTCGTCCGGGGCATGGCCCAGGACCTCGTCGAGGACCGCGTCGTCCATCCGGCTCGACTGGCCGGCGCCCGGGAAGGCTCCTGTCTCGACGTCGGCCCTGTATGCGGTGGCGGCAGCGAGGATCACGCCGCGCAGGTCCGCGTAGGGCCTGGCGTGGCGCGGCACGAACGAGCCGAGGCCCAGGAGGTCGGTCACGACCTGGACCTGGCCCGAGCATCCGGCGCCCGCCCCGATCCCGATCGTCGGGATCCGCAGGCGCGCCGTGATCGCGGCAGCAAGCTGCTCCGGCACGAGCTCCAGGACCACGGCGAACGCGCCCGCCTCCTGCACGGCGAGCGCGTCGTGGAGGAGCCCGCGGGCGGTGTCGCGGGTCCGACCCTGGACGCGGACCTTCCCGAGCGCGTTGATCGCCTGGGGCGTCAGGCCGATGTGGGCCATGACCGGCACCCCGGCCCGCACGAGCGTCTCGATGACCCGGGCCGTGCGGACGCCGCCCTCGACCTTGACAACCTGCGCCCCGGCTTCGCGCAGGAAGCGGCCGGCGTTCCGCACCGCGTCATCAGGCGTGGCGTAGGACAGGAACGGCATGTCGGCCACGACCAGCGCCCGGTGCGCCCCGCGGACCACCGCCTTCGTGTGGTGGAGCATCTCGTCCATCGTCACGCTGACGGTGGTCTCGTAGCCCAGCATGACCTGGCCCACCGAATCGCCCACGAGGAGCATCGGGATGCCCGCCTCGTCGAGGATCCCGGCGGTCGGGTAGTCGTAGGCGGTCAGCATCGCGATCCGCTCGCCGTCCGCGTGCATGCGGGCGATGTCGACGACGGTCAGGCGGCGCGGGGTCTCGGACGTGCTGCTCACGAGGGTGCTCTCCCGGGCGTGGGTGTCGCGCCAGTCTGCGCCGCCGCGTCGCGAGCGTCCAGCGCGGCTGCCACGCGGTCCAGGATCCGCTCCGCCACGATGCGCTTGGGCAGGAGCGGCAGCGGGTCCACGCCGCCGTCGGCCGCGAACAGCGTGACCCGGTTCGTCGGCGTCCCGAAGCCCGACCCGGCCTCGGTGACATCGTTGGCCACGAGCAGGTCCACCCGCTTCGACCGAAGCTTCGCGGCAGCCCGGTCCAGCCCACCAGTCTCCGCCGCGAACCCCACCAAAAACGGCCGGGGGTGGATCGGCCTGCCGGCCGGCACGCCGGCCTCGTCGAGCCCGCGGACCCGCCGGGCCAGCTCGGCGAGCAGGTCCGGGTTCGGGAGCAGCTCGAGGGTCAGGCCCGCGTCCGTCCGGGCGATCTTGCGATCGGTGGGCGCGGCGGGCCGGAAATCGGCCACCGCCGCCGCCATGACCAACACATCGAAGCCCGCGCCGCCGGACGGCGTCGCGACGAGCATTGCCAGGACCGCCTGCATCGCCGCCGCGGTCTCGGCGTGGATCACCTCGATGCCGGCCGGGATCGCGGCGCGGACCATGCCGGCGACAAGCGTGACGCGGGCCCCGCGGTCGCGGGCGGCTTCGCAGACGGCGATACCCATCGCGCCGGTGCTCCGGTTCCCGATGAAGCGGACCGGATCGATCGGCTCGGCGGTCCCGCCCGCGGTGACCACGACGTGGCGGCCCGCAAGGTCGTCGGCGTCACGGGCCGGATCGTCGGTGTCCGCCAGGCGCGGAGGCCGGTCGGCGGGGTCCGGCTTCCGGATGGGGCGCGCACCGATCGCCTCGACGGCTGCGTCGACGATCCGCTCGAGCGCGGCAAGCCGGCCGACCCCGACCTGGCCGGATGCAAGGCCGCCGGTCTCTGGCTCGACGATCCGGTAGCCGAAGTCGTCGCGCAGGATCCGCACGTTGGCCTGGGTCGCGGGGTGGGCGTACATGTCGCCGTCCATCGCCGGCCCGACCACCACCGGCGCAGAGGTGGCGAGGCAGGTCGCCGTCACCACGTCCGCGGCGAGCCCGTGCGCCATCGCGCCCAGCCAATGGGCGGTCGCCGGCGCCACGACCACCACGTCGGCCGCGTCGGCAGTGATCACGTGGCCGATCCGCCCGTCCGGGAGCAGGTCCAGCACGTCCGCGTCCACCGGCCGCCGGCTGAGCGCGGCAAGCGTGAGCGGCGCCACGAAACGGGTTGCCGACGGCGTCATCAGCACCACCACTTCCGCGCCCTCGGCGCGCAGGAGGCGCAGGAGGTCGACGGCCTTGAACGCCGCGATGGAGCCCGTGATGCCCAGCGCCACGAGCCGGCCCGCGAGGCGCCCGGGCTGGCTCACGCCTGGGCCTCGTCCCCGGCGACGGCGCGGTGGAAGTGGACCAGCCCCTTGAGTGTCAGGTCGGGGTCGATGCCGTCCAGGCCTTCGATCGTGCGCGCCCAGGGGAGGGCGCTCAGGCCGCCCGTCAGGATCGCCCGGACGCCCTGCGGGGCGAGCCCGGCGTTCGCCGCCAGCTCGCCCCGGATCCGGCCGAGGATCCCCTCGATCATTGCCCGGTGCCCCAGAACGGTGCCGACCCGGATGGCGGAGGCGGTGTCGCGCCCGATCGTGGAATCGGGGACGCGGAGCTCCACGAGGGGAAGCCGCGCGGTCCGGGCGGCCAGTGCCTCGAGCCCCAGCTGGAGGCCCGGCGCGATCGCGCCGCCGACGAACGCTCCCCGCGCATCGACCGCGTCGAACGTGGTGGCGGTCCCGCAGTCGACCACGATGGCCGGCGTGCCGAGAAGGTGGACGGCGGCATACGCGTTGACCAGCCGATCCGGTCCCACCTCGCCGGGCCGGTCGACGTGGACAGCCATCGGGATCGTGCCAGCGGCCGCGACCGCGCACGGGATCTCGCGCCGCGCCGCGATCGCCTCGAAGGCGTCCGTGAGCGCGGGGACGGTGCTCGCGATCGCGACGGCCGAGACCCCGGCCAGCCCCTGCCCGTCGAGCCGCAGCAGGCCTTCGAGCAGGACCTCCAGCTCGTCCGCTGTCGCGCCTGGACGCGTGGCGGCCCGCCGCGAGGAGGTGAGGGCGCCGTCGCGGGCCAGGCCCACGGTGACGTGGGAGTTGCCGGCGTCGATCACGAGCAGCATGCGCGGATGATAGGCCCGGCCGGTCGCCGGCGGGCGCGCCCGACCGCCCACCGGCGCGCGCGAGTGCCCAACTCGATCTCCGCGGCTGCCTCGGCAGGCGAGCGGAACGATCCCGAAACGCAACCCGCTCCCATGCACCCCGCGACGCGCTGCGCTACGATCGGTCCATTCGCGTCCCGACGGGGCGACGGCACGGGCGGGCGGCTCGTCCGGGAAGACGGCGAAACGGCAGGAGATGCCCGATGGCGCGTCGCACCCCCGCGAAGTTCTACGTGAACAGCGGCATCGTCGCGTCGCGAACGGACATCCACAACCTGCTCCAGCCGCTCGTCAAGCAGACCGTCGCGTACGCCTACTACCGCGGCCGGACCCTGGTCGCGTCGGGAACCGGATGGGTGGAGCGCGTCGTGATCGACGAGCCCGAGACCTCCAGCTACTTCACGCCGGTCTCGATCTGCCTGAACGTCGATTCGTTCGAGCACCTGGAGTTCGAGACGCGTCCCGGCCGGCTCATCGTCTACACGCTGGTCGAGGGCGACGAACGGGTGGTCCTCGATTACGCGCCCTTCGGAGAGCATGACTCCGGGGCCCAGTCCCCGGGCCAGCTCGCGTTCGATACCAGCGGGTTCGTCCAGATGGAGCTGCTGGGCTCCGCGGACGACGAGGAGTCCTGACCGCGTCCCCGCGGCGGCCCGTGGCCGCGATCGCCCCGGCCGGACGCCGGGGCCCGGCTACCCCTCCTCGCGGACGTACGGGACCCCGAGCGCGGCGGGCGCCCCGATCCGGCGCTGCGCCATCGTCGTGGACGCAACGGCGAGCACCACCACGGTCATGACGTATGGGAGCGACGAGAAGAGCTCCGACGGGAGCTGTACGCCATTCGCCTGCAGGGTGAACCCGAGGCTGGAGAGCGCGCCGAACAGGTAGGCGCCCACCACGAGCAGGCCGGGTCTCCAGAACGCGAAGATCACGAGTGCAATCGCGATCCACCCCGCCCCTGCCGTGAGGCCGTCCGTCCAGATCGGCGCGATCGCAAGCGTGAAGTAGGCGCCGCCGAGTCCGGCGAACGCGCCGCCGACGATCGTGTGCACGTAGCGATACCGGCTGACGTTGATCCCCATCGCATCCGCCGAACGGGGCGACTCGCCGACCGCCCGCAGGTAGAGCCCGAAGCGCGTGCGGTACAGGTAGTACGTGACGAGCGCCACGAGCCCCCATGAGGCATACACGAATGCGTCCTGGTTGAACAGGATCGGGCCGACGATCGGCACGCCCGAGAGACCGAGCACGTCGAGCTTGACCAGCTGGTGGAGGCCGTGCTGCCCACCGACGCCCCAGACGTGCCCGGCATATGACGAAAGCCCGATCGTCCCGGCGAAGATCGTCAGCGCCAGCCCGGACACGATCTGGTTCACCCGGACCGTGATCGACAGGAACGCGTGGATGAGGGCGAGAGCCGCTCCGGCCGCGGCGGCCGCGACGATGGCCGCGATGAGGACCGCCCAGCCGGGCCCGGGGAGCACCTGCGAGGCGAAGAAGGCCGTGACGGCGCCGATCAGCATCATCCCCTCGACCCCGAGGTTCAGGACGCCGGAGCGCTCGGCGAGCAGCTCGCCGAGACCCGCGAGCACCAGCGGCGTTCCGTAGGCGATCGCCGAGACCGCGACCGAGACGACGACATCGACGTTCATCGGGCCACCTCGGCTCCGGCCTCATCGTCCACGCTGGGGGCGGGCTCCGGGGCACGGCCGAACCGGATCCGGTAGCGACCCAGGAACTCCCCACCGAGCACGCTGAACAGGATGATGCCCTCCATCGTCCCGACCAGGCCGATCGGGAACGTGGGCCCCTGCAGGGCGAACCCGGCGTTTGTCAGCGCGCCGATCAGGATCGAGACGATCACGACCGCCAGCGGGTTGTACATCGCCAGCGCGGCCACGACGATCCCCGTGTACCCGTAGCCCGCCTGCTGAAGCCCGCGCGGGTCGAGCACGTGCCCGAAGTCGCCGATCTGGCTTGCGCCGCCAAGCCCGGCCATGGCGCCGGACAGGGCCATCACCGTGACGATCGTGCGCCTCGTGCGCATACCGGCGTAGTTCGCGGCCGCGCTCGAGTCGCCCATCACGCGCATCTCGAATCCGAAGCGGGTGAAGCGGATCAGTGCCAGCAGGGCGACCGCGAACACGCCTCCGGCGATGAACCCGAAAGGCATCGTGAACGACCCGAAGACAATCCCGGGCCAATCGGCAGCCGGCAGCAGGTCCTTGCCCTGCGGGAAGACGAGCGCGCTCGCCGAGGTCGTGTCGCGCCAGTAGGAGGTGCTGTCGTAGATGAGGTAGTACATGAACAGGCCGGCGACGTAGTTGAGCATCAGGGAGACCAAAATCTCGTTGGTGCGGAGGTAGGCCCGCAGCAGGCCCGGAATCATCGCCCAGAGAAGGCCGGCCAGTGCTCCACCCAGCATCATCATCAGGATCAGCAGCGGCTGCGGCCATCCGCCCAGCAGGAGGCCAACGCCGGAGGCGCCGACGGCGCCCATGTAGAGTTGACCTTCGCCGCCGATGTTCCACACGCGCATCCGGAAGGCGAGCGCCACGGCCAGGCCGGTGAACAGGAGAGGCGTCGCGTACACAAAGGTCGCCGTCAACGCTCCCGCCGACGTGAACGAGGCGTCGTAGATCTGCTGGTAGGTGCCGATCGGGTCGTGCCCCGAGACCGCGAGCACGATGCCGGCGATGATCGACGCGATGAAGAGCGAAGCGATCGGCAGCGCGATTCGCTGCCACCTCGGGGTGACGAGGCTGCGCTCGATGCTGATCATGATGTCGCCCCGGCCATCATCAGGCCGAGCTGCTCGTAGCTCGCAGTGGCCGCATCGACGACGCCTACCACCCGGCCTTCGTAGAGGACCGCGATCCGGTCGGACAGCTCGACGATCTCGTCGAGATCCTCGCTGATCAGCATGATGGCGGCCCCCTGCTTCGCAGCATCGACCAGCACGCTTCGGACGTACTCGGTGGCGCCGACGTCAAGCCCGCGCGTGGGTGAGGCCGCAATCACGAGGCGCGGTCCGGACGACAGCTCGCGGGCCAGGACGACCTTCTGGACGTTGCCCCCCGAGAGCTGGCGAACAAGCGTGCGGGGGCTGGGCGCACGGATGTCGAAGCGCGCCATGAGCGCGGTTGCCTGCGCCTCCGCCTGCCGCATCAGGAGCATGGGCCCGGCATGCGGGCTGCTGCTCCGGTAGGACTTCAGGATCAGGTTCTCGGCCACGGACAGGTTCGGCGACACGCCGGTCCCCATGCGATCCTCGGGGATGTTGGCCACGCCCCGGTTGATGGCGTCCCGGGGATCGCCGGAAACCACGTTCTCGCCGCCGATCCGGATCGTCCCCCGGCTGAACGGCCGAAGCCCGGCCACGACCTCGGCGAGCTCGCGCTGCCCGTTCCCGGACACCCCCGCGATCCCGAGGATCTCGCCGGCGCTGATGGCCAGCGAGAGGTCCTTCAGCGCATCGATCCCGAAGTCCCCCCGGACGTGTACGCCGTCCAGGGCGAGCACGGGCGGTACTGCAGGTGCCGGCTCGGATTCGACGCTGGTCGCCCGAGGATGCACGTCGAACGACATCTCGTGGCCGACCATCAGCCGGGCAAGCTGTCGCGCGTCCGTCTCGGCGATCTCGAGCGTGCTCATGGAGCGGCCCCTGCGCAGGATCGTCGTCCGATCGGCGATCGCGAAGACTTCCGGCAGCTTGTGGGAGATGAAGATCACGGTGCGGCCGCCGGCGACCATCTCCCGCACGCTGGAGAACAGCTGCTCGATCTCCGACGGGGTCAGGACGGTTGTCGGCTCGTCGAGGATCAGGATGCTCGCGCCCCGGTAGAGCGCTTTCAGGATGTCGACCCGCTGGCGCTCGCCGAGCGACAGCTGCCAGATCCTGGCCCTCGGGTCGACGGCCATCTGGTAGCGCGAGGCGATCTCTTCGATCTCGGCCTCGACGGTGCGGGCGGAGAAGCCCAGGCCGCCGTGACGCGACCAGCCCAGCACGACGTTCTCCGCGACCGTCAGGCTGTCGACCAGGCTCAGGTGCTGGTGGACCATGAAGATCCCCGCCGCCTGGGCCTCGTGCGGAGAGTGCAGGCGGACCGGATTGCCGTTGACGCGGACCTCGCCCTCGTCCGGCCGGTACAACCCGGTGAGGATGTTGCAGAGCGTGGTCTTGCCGGCGCCGTTCTCCCCCAGCAGCGCGTGCACTTCGCCCTGTCGCGCCTCGAACGAGACGCGGTCGTTGGCGACCACACCACCCGCGAAGCGTTTGGTGACGCCGACAGCCGCCACCGCCGGGGGTGAGCCGGCGGTGGCGGATTCTGCGGATGCGGCGCTCACTCGGTCGGCGCGGCTGTCCAACGTCGCTCCATCGCGAGGGAGCTCTCAGGTTCTCGAGGTTCGGCTCAGCCCTTTGCGCTGCCGATGACGCCCTGCACGAACCAGCTGATCGCGTACTTGTCCGCGACCGTCAAGGTCGTTCCGGCGGGGACGCCGACGGACCCGTCCTGCTTCGTGATCGGACCCGTGAACGGGTTGAAGGTGCCGGCCTTGATCGCGGCTTCCTTGGCCGTGATCGCCGCCTGGGTTGCCGCGTCGACCGACTTGCCGAAGGGGGCCATGACCACGAACCCGTCGGCGAGCCCGCCGTAGTAGAACTGGCTCTTCCACGTGCCGTTCATCGCGGCGGCGACTTCCTGGGTGTAGTACGGGCCCCAGTTGTACGTCGTGGCCGTCAACCAGGCATCGGGCGCGAACGAGGTCTGGTCGGAGTCATAGCCGGTCCACTTCAGGCCCGCGGCTGCGGCGACCTGGCCGGTCGTCGGGCTGTCCTGGCCGTCGCCGAGCACGTCCACGCCGGCGGCGACGAGGCTCTCCGCGGCCGAGCGCTCGGTGGCGGGCGCGAACCACGTGTTCGTCCACACGACCTTGACCGTCGCGCTGGGATTCGTCAGCCGGGCACCCATCGTGAAGGCGTCGATCTCGCGGATGACCTCGGGGATCGCGAACGGGGCGACGAAGCCGATCTTGCCGGTCTTCGACGCGGCCCCGGCCGCCATCCCGGAGAGGTAGTCCCCGTCCTCACCGGCACCGTAGTACTCGGAGAGGTTGGTGGCCATCTCGGTACCGGTTGCCTGCTCGAACAGCACGTTGGGGTACTGCTTGGCGGCCGCGACCATCGCGTCCTGGTACCCGAACGAGGTGGCGAAGATGATGTTCGCGCCCTGGTTCACGAGCTGCGTGATGACCTGGCTGGTCTGGGGGCCTTCCGGCACGTTCTCCTTGAACATCGTCTGAACGCGCCCGCCGAAGGAGCTCTCCATCGCGAGGCGGCCCACGTCATGGGCGTGCGTCCAGCCGGCGTCGCTGGCGGCGCCCACGTAGATGAACGCAGCCTTGAACGGGTTGCTGGTGGTCCACTGGCTGCCGGCCGTCGACGCCGCGGCCGAAGCCGCAGGAGCCGATGACGGCGCTGCCGACGCCGCAGCGGACGCTGCCGGAGCCGCCGAGGCCGGGGCTGCCGACGGCGCCGCCGTCGACGCCGAGCCGCACGCTGCCACGAGCACCGTGACCAACCCCACCACGAACGAGAACCGGGCGCTGCGCCTTGCTCCAATCACAGGACTGCCTCCTCGCTTGCCAATCGTCACGAACGTTCCGAGTGCCCTGCCACGGCACTCCCTCGTCGAGTGGGCACGAGAGGTCCCGGGCGGGACCTCATGCGGACCATCCAGCCGCCATTCAACGGCAACGCTCCTCCTGGCCAACGGGATCCCGCTCGCGGAGTCGGCTGGCCATCCTTCGTCCTCTCCTCCGTGCGTCACGGGGCCCGGCGGACGACCGCTGGTCGCGCGACAGGGGACGCGCCTGCCGCGCGCAACGGGTCCTGTCCCGGGGTGCGCGCGCGCCCCAAGGATAGCCGCCGGCGACCCGGCGGATGGGCCGTCGGCGTCGGGACGCCTCGCATTCCGGTACCCTTCCGCGGATGTTCGAACGAACCGCGTTGCCTGCCGGGCCGCGCGTCATCACCGCACGGCTGCGGGGTGCCCGCTCATTCACCGTGGAGGCGCATGTCCTGGCGGGCTCGCGCCACGAAGCGCCGGGGCAGGCCGGCTGCGCCCATTTCATGGAGCACCTGACGTTCAAGGGCACGCGGGCCTACCCGACAACGCGGGCCCTCTCCGAGGCGGTCGAGGGCCTGGGCGGCACGTTCAACGCGTCGACCGACCGCGAGTCCACCGTCTACTACGTCAGGGTCCCCGCCCGCCACGCGGCGACGGCGATGCAGGTCCTCGGCGAGCTCGTGGTCCGGCCGAACCTCGACGAGGCCGAGATCGAGAGCGAGCGGGACGTCATCGTCGAGGAGATCCGCTCGTACCTCGACGACCCGGCCGAGCACGTGAACGTCCTGTTCGACCTCGCGATCTTCGACGACACGCCGCTGGGGCGCGAGATCGCCGGATCCGAGGAGAGCGTCCGAGGGCTCCCCGCGAATGCCATCCACGAGTTCTGGCAGACGTATTACCAGCCGTCGAACGTCGTGGTCGCGGCCTCCGGCGACCTCCCCCACGAGCAGGTAGTGGGGTTGGCCGAGGGCGCCTTCGGCGCCGGCGGCGGACCCACCCCGGCGTTCCTGCCCGCGCCCGTCATCCCCGCCGGCGAGCGCACCCTGCGCGCGTCGCGGCCGTCCACGCAGGCGCAGCTGGTGCTTGGCGTCCCGGCGCTCCCGCGCGACGATCCCGGGCAGTGGACGCTCTCCGTCCTCAACGCGGTGCTCGGGGACGGGATGTCGAGCCGCCTGTTCCTGGAGGTTCGCGAGGAGCTGGGCCTTGCCTACGACGTGGGCAGCTCCATCGTGGGCTACAAGGATGCTGGGGTGCTTTCTGTCTACGCCGGCGTGGACCCGGGCCGCATCAGGCCCACGATCGCGGCCGTGCTCGCGGAGCTCGCCCGGCTCCGGGACGAGGACGTCACCGACGAGGAGATGGCCAAGGTGAAGGCATATCTCGCGGGCCGCCTGGAGGTGCGCCTGGACGAGACCCGCTACCTCGCCTCGTGGGTGGGCACGCAGGAGGCCCTCCACGATCGGGTCATGACCCCCGACGAGGCGCTGGCCGCGATCGAAGCGGTGACCGTCACCGAGGTGAGGACGCTCGCCGGCTTGCTCTTCCGCGATGAGGCGCTCCGCCTGGCCGTGGTGGCCCCCGCGGGGAAGGGCCGCGCGCTGGAGTCGACCCTGCGGCTCCCCGTGCGCCGCTCGCGGTCCCGCCGATGAGCACGATGCCCGGGGTCTCGGGGGTCCCCGCCGGCGGGCTTGCACGCCTTCATCTTCGGACGGGCCTGCTGCGGCTCGCGCGCGTCGAGCTCGAGGAGCTGGCCGGCGAGGGCCGGCTCGACACGGACGGGATCCTGGACCTGGCCGAGGCGCGCTGGAGGACGGGCGACCTGCGCGGAGCGGCCGAGGCAGCCGGCGCCTGGCTCGACGCCGGGGTGCCCGCGCTGGTCACGGCCACTGGCGCCGGGGCCGAAGGGCGCGGCCGCGCCCTGGCCCACGCCGTGATCGCCGATGGGCTGACGATCCGCGGCCGCGACGACGACGCCGCTGCCCACGTGGCCGCCGCCCTCGACGCGCTGGCGACAGGGTCCGGCGGGCCGACGGCGGCCGCGCTCGACGCGCTGTTCGCGGGAATCCGGCCGCGAGCGGACGCCTGGCCGAGCTTCGGCACGGGCGCCGCCGACGCGGGCCCGGCGGAGGCCGTGGCCGCCGACGTCCACGCCTCGCGCGTCTTCGGCCCCGCCGCCGACGGGGTCGCGAACGATCCCATCGCGGCCGCCGACGAGCGACTCCGCGCGGGCGACGAGGTCGCCGCCGCCGTCCTGCTCATGCTCGCGCTTCGCGTCGCCCCGAGCCACGCGGGGGAGGTCCTCCAGCGCGCCGATGCCGCGCTCCTCGAGCACCCTGGCGCGCCCCTTCTCCTCGCGAGGGCCGAGGCTCTCCGCGCCCTGGGCCGTCACGAAGAGGCCGGCATCGCCTACGCTGTCGCCGACGCGCGCGCCCGTGGCGGCGCGCCCGACGCATCACCGGTGGGCGGGGCGGTCGCGCTCGATCCCACCGATGGGCGCGGGAACGCGCCCGACGCGCCCATCACCCCTGATCGCCAACGGAGTCCCCGATGACCGAACGCAGCCTCGTCCTCATCAAGCCGGATGGCGTCCAGCGCCTGCTGGTCGGCCGCGTCATCTCCCGCCTCGAAGACCGCGGCCTGAAGCTCGTCGGCCTCAAGCTCCTGCAGGTGTCGCGCGAGCTCGCGGAGCAGCACTACGCGATCCATCGAGACAAGCCGTTCTTCGCCGGGCTGGTCGCCTTCATCACCTCGAGCCCGCTCGTGGCGATGGCGGTCGAGGGCCCGACCGCGATCTCCATCGTCCGGTCCATGGTCGGCGCGACGCGGCCGTGGGAGGCCGCCCCGGGCACCATCCGCGGCGACTTCGCGCTGGAAGTCGCCCAGAACCTGATCCACGCCTCCGACGGGCCGGAGACCGCGGAGGCCGAGCTGCAGCTCTGGTTTCCCGAGGGAACGCTGGAGTACGCTCGCGAGATCGATCGATGGGCGCTCGCCCCCGCGGGCTGATCAGCCGCCGACGATCGGGGACGGCGACGGGAGCAGGGGCCCGGCGGCCCGCGCCGCCGCGTCGATCCCGAACGCACCGCCGGCCGCGAGGAGCGCCAGCCCCGCCAGCAGGATGACCGCGAGAGCGCGCAGCGGGACGCGGTTGAGCGCCAGGGAGGGACCCACGCGACGGCCGGCAGCGGCCGTGAGCGTGCCGAGCCGCCCGGCGAAGGCTCGCGATGCCGCGCGCGCGCCAGCCCGGGGAGCTCCGCCGGGCGCCGCGGCCGTGGCTTCGACCGCCGTCCCTGCCGGGAAGCGGGGCAGCTCGCCGGGCGCGCCGACCACGACCGCGGACGGACGGCCCGCACCGACGACGAGGAGGCGGCAGATGGCGGCGCCCGTTCCCAGCGATCCCGCGAAGGCGAGGAGGAATGCCGGCCCGGCCGTCCCGGCATGCAGGATGGCGAGGCGTGCGTCCCACCCGAGCAGGCCCGGCCAGCCGACCACCGCCACGAGGATCCCGGCGAGGGCGACACCGAGGGCCGGCGCACGGCGCAGCCATCCGGCCGTGTCGCGAAGGCGGCCGGTCCCGAACACGGCCCGGAAAGCGATGGTCCAGCCGATCATGGCCGTCCTCGTGGTGGCGAAGACGAGCACCCAGGCGCGGGCTGCGTCGCGAGCCGCGGGATCGAGCGCCGCGAGGGCGAGGAGCGCGACGCCGGCATCGGTGACGATCGTGTAGGCGACCACGTGCTCAACCTCGTCCTGGATGAGCGCGGCAACCGCTCCGAGCGCCAGGGTCGCGAGCGCGAGCGCGACGACGAGGCCCCGTTCGAGGCCCAGGTCGGCTGCGGCCGGGCCGAGCGCAGCCGGCGCCCAGCCCAGGATGACCAGGCCCCACGTGGCCGGGAGCCAGGCTGCCAGGATCGGCAGGGCTCCCGAAGGAGCCGCGTCCGCCAGGCGGGAGACCCGCGCGTGGAGCGGGATCGCCCCGAAGCGGTGCGCCAGGACCAGCGCCATCCCGGCGAGCACGAGACCGGCCGCCCCGGCCTCGGCGGGGACGCCACCCGCCGCCGCGGGAGCGATCCCGGCGGCCACGAGGCCGACGACAAGACTCGTCGTGGCGCCGCGCAGCTCCCGCGCCAGGGCCCGGACCCGGGACGGCGCGGCAGGGCTCCCGAGCGCGAGCGCGCTGGCCACGATCGTGGCGGCGGCCGCGGCAAGCAGGCTCGGCGGCGTGCCCGAAAGGCCCAGGGCCAGGCCGATGCCCGCCGCCCCACCCAGGAGCGTGCCCGGCGCGGACGGCTGCCACGTCGCGAGGCGGGCGACGACCAGGACAAGGAGCCCTCCGCCAAGGGTGAGGGCCAGGACCAGGCGGAGATGGTCGCTCCCGGCGAGCGCACCGCCCCCGATGGTGATCGGGGTGTCGGGCCCGATGAGGCCGGCGGCGGCAAGCGCGACGATCACGGCACCCATGCCGGCGAGCGTCCCCAATCGGCGCCTGTCGCGAAGGACGGTCGCGATCACCGTTCCCAGGATCGCCGCGACAAGGAAGGGGAGCACGCTCATGGAAGCTCGCCGCCGGCGCGGGTTGCCGCCGCCCGGTGACCGGGGACGTCGTCCGCGATGACCGTCCCGCCGGTCGCCGCCATCGCGCCACCGGCGACCACGGCCACGGCCGCCGCGAGGGCGACCATCGCGATCCCGGCGGCGATGGCGGTGAGCGGCTCCGGCGTGCCGGCGAGCGCGGCAAGCATCAACGTCGCGCTGCCGACCAGCACGAGCAGCCCCGAGCCCAGGCGCATCACGTCGTGGGTGACGGCGATCGGCGCGACGGCCACGGCAAGGGCCGCCATGCCCGCTGCCAGCGCCGCATCGGGGCCCAGGCGGGGCAGCGCGACCGCTGTCGCGCCGATGCCGACCGCGAAACCGGCGGCGGCTGCGCCGAGCGTGGCGGGGAGGCCCAGCGGCGGCCCGGCGCCGTCGGGAGCGCGACGCGCCGCGACGAAGACGAGGAACCCGGCAAGGATGCCGGCGATGACCCCGAACGCGAGCGGCAGAGAGGCCGGCAGGGGATCAGCCACGAAGGGCACCGCAGCCAGCATGCCGGCAACGCCCAGCGAGGCGATCCGGGCGTCGCGCGCCCCTGTCGCGACCGCCGCTCCGATGGCGACGAGGGCGCCGGCGGCGAACAGGAGCGGGGTCACGGAACGGCGGGACTCGGCCTCGCGTCGCCGTTCCCGACCGGGGCCGGGTAGGTGGGCGTGGGCAGGATCCCGAACGTCGAGAGTGGCCAGTAGCGCAGCCAGGCGCGACCGATGACCGCGCTCTTCTCGATCGGCCCGAACGAACGGGAGTCTGCAGACGCGGCCCGGTGGTCGCCCATCACGAAGAGCTGCCCCGGACCGACCGTCCAGGTGGCGGGCTCCGCCTGGGCCGTCGTGGGCTGGTTGTCGTACGTGTAGGGCTCGACCAGGGCGGTGCCGTTGACCCAGACCTGGCCGTCCTTGACAACGATGACGTCGCCGGCCACGCCGATCACGCGCTTGATGAACGGCGTCCCCGCGGTGCCCTCCACCCAGGCGGGAGGCGGCTGGAAGACCACGACATCACCGCGGCTGTAGTCGTCGAAGCGCGGCGTGAGCTTGTCCACCAGGACGTACTGATCCGGCTCGAGCGTGTGCTCCATCGACATCTGCTCGACGCGGTAGGGTTGGGCCACGAAGGTCTGGATGACGAAGAAGATGAGGAGCGTCAGGACGAGCGTCTCGACGATCTCGAAGAGGCACCCGACGGGGCGTTTTGTCACAAGACCGGCAGTATAGGGGCTGGCGTCGGCCGACGCCCCACGTGCCGACCCGGCGTGACTACTCGGTGGAGCACTGGCTGGCGGCCTGCGCGGTGCTCCTCGTGGCCTGACAGGCGGGAACCGCGGTGTCGGCTCGACGCTTTGTGCAGTCGGGACCGCATATCGTGCCGTCCGGACCGCATATCGCGGGCCGGTATGCAGATTGACCCTCGCACCAGCCGGACGCTATCCTCAGCGCGCCTGTCCGCAGTCCCAGCCCCGCCGCCGCGGCGAGGCGCAAGCCCAGGCGAGCCAGGCCATCCTCGTCCCCGGCGCGACGGACGCGCTCGAGCGGACGCCCGCGCCCCGACAGGGAGGTTTCGCACCAGCCGTGGACCCCAGCTCGCTCCAGCTCATCATCCTGCCGGCCGGGCTCATTGCCGTGGCCTTCGCCCTCTTCCTGGCCCGCGACGTGCTGCGGCGCGACACCGGCACGAAGGAGATGGAGGCGGTCGCGGCCACCATCTTCGAGGGGGCCGTCGCGTTCATCCGCCGCCAGTACTCGACGATCGCGATCCTCGCGGTCGTCGCGGCGGTCGGGCTCGCGGTGCTCATTTCGGTGGCCGAGACGGCGAACGTCGCCGACACGAGCGTGTTCGGAGCGGAGCTCGGCATCCGCACCGGGATCGCGTTCCTCGTCGGGGCGGCGTGCTCGATGGCGTCCGGCATCATCGGCATGTTCATCAGCGTGAAGGCGAACGTCCGGACGGCGGCGGCGGCCCGGCGCAGCCTCGTCGAGGCGGTCCAGGTCGCGATGCGCGGCGGCGCCGTTTCCGGCTTCCTCGTGGTCTCGCTCTCGCTCCTGGGCGTCTACCTCATGTTCGTCGCGTTCGGCGGCCTCAACGCCGAGACCGTCAACCAGGCGCCGTTCCTGATCGTCGGCTACGGGTTCGGCGCCAGCTTCGTCGCGCTCTTCGCGCAGCTCGGCGGCGGGATCTACACGAAGGCGGCCGACGTCGGCTCGGACCTCGTCGGCAAGGTGGAGAAGGGCATCCCCGAGGACGACCCGCGGAACGCGGGCGTCATCGCCGACCTGGTGGGCGACAACGTGGGCGACTGCGCGGGGCGCGGCGCCGACCTCTTCGAGTCCACGGCCGCCGAGAACATCGGCGCGATGATCCTGGGCGTGGGCGTCTACCTGGTTGCCCAGAAGTCGGGCTGGCCGCATCCGGAAACCTGGATCTTCTTCCCGCTGGTCGTCCGTTCCTTCGGGTTGCTCTCCACGATCATCGCGATGTACTTCGTCCGCGGCCGCGAGGACGAGAACCCGATGAACATCCTGAACCGCGGGTACTGGGTCACGACCATCCTGTCGGTCGCCTCGCTGGCCTTCGTCACGAACGTGATGATGCAGACCGGCACCCAGAGCGGCGCGAACGGCATCCCGACGTGGATCTGGTTCTTCGGGGCCGGCGTCGTCGGCCTCGCCACCAGCGTTGCCTTCGTCTACATCACGCAGTACTACACGGCGGGGACCTTCCGGCCGGTGAAGGAGATCGCCGAGGCCAGCAAGACCGGGCCGGCCACGAACATCATCATCGGCACCGCGGTCGGCTACGAGACGACCTTCGTGACCGCGATCACGATCGGTATCGCGCTCTTCGCCAGCCACTGGCTCGGCTCGCAGGCAGGCCTGACCGACGCCTCGGGCCGCAACGTCGGCGGCATCTTCGGGACGGCGGTGGCGACGATGGGGATGCTCATGACCACCGCCTACATCCTGGCGATGGACACGTTCGGCCCCATCACCGACAACGCCGGCGGCATCGCCGAGTTCAGCGGTGCCGAGGCGCACGCCCGCGAGATCACCGACCGCCTCGACGCCGTCGGCAACACGACCAAGGCGCTCACGAAGGGCTACGCCATCGCGTCCGCGTCGCTGGCCGCCTTCCTCCTGTTCAACGCCTACATCGACAAGGTCAACCTCATCCTCGGCCGGCAGATCACCGCCGGCAAGCAGGGTGTCAGCCTGATGACGTCGGTGAACCTCGAGAACGTCAACGTGTTCATCGCGGCGCTCATCGCCTCGATGCTCGTCTACTTCTTCAGCTCGCTGGCCATCCGGGCGGTGGGCAAGACGGCCGGCGCGATCATCTTCGAGGTGCGGCGGCA